>NPIE01000518.1_pt1 | contig 242235 bp, 234 predicted proteins | sample 8637661 | NCBI WGS metagenome assembly NPIE01 (sample SAMN07420842, study PRJNA396082) | bioreactor metagenome | isolation source: sample BA12 brine-fed electro-methanogenic bioreactor BA | place: Japan: Kochi | collected 2016-12-09
AGAAAGTTAACGTCAAAGGGGAGTATCGACGTTTGCTGTACGAGGTTTTCAAGGAAAACGGGGATCGCAACAAGGAAATCACCCGGCTTGAGTTCTTTGAGAATTTCAAGGCAGCAGCCCTTGAACATGGTGGAAAAGTTGAATATGAAGACCCCAGGGGAGTTCTTGTTTTTACAGTACCCCGGGATGATGGCGGGCTAACATGGTGCCAGGTTGAGACTACAACCCTGGGACAGACATACCTGACCATAGTGGACGAGCAGCCTTTCAATAAATCCCTCACCTTTGGCCCCGCCGAGATGAAGACCGCACTGGACAAGGATGGAAGAATAATTCTTTACGATATTCTTTTTGATTATGACAAGGCCACTCTTCAGAAATCATCGAATGAACAGCTCCAGCACATTGTCACGCTGATGCTGGATAATCCGGAACTCCGAATGGAGATCCAGGGACACACCGACAGCCAGGGCAGCGACGAATACAACTTGGATCTGTCGCAGCGGCGCGCGGAGACCGTTGTCGCCTACCTGAATCTTTTCGGGATAGCCGGGGACCGGCTTTCTGCCAAAGGTTACGGTGAATCCGAACCGGTAGAAACAAATGAAACAGAGGAAGGAAGGGCAAAGAACCGCAGGGTTGAACTTGTGAGGGTGGGTGAATAAAGGGCCTCTCCTCGTCGTAAAAGCCCATGTTTCTGTTTGTTGCCTTAACAAATGCGGCGGAATCTTCCGCCGCATTTGAATTCAGATTTTTAGACCAATTTCTTTATTAACTTCTGTAACCAGGGTGTTTTCATCTTTTCCATCATCCAGTTTTCGGTGATCATTTTGTTGATCATAGAGATGGATGGGAACGAATGTTGCATCATCATTACGTGGTGCATTTTCTTCTTGTACTGGATGGCCATGGTCCATTCGTGGATGAGTTCGCTGGCGTTCTCTCCCACGATGGTGGCCCCGTGAATGCGGCCTTTCGAGTCGGTGATGATCTTGATGAAGCCTTCTGGGTGACCGTCGGCCACGGTACGGCCGTAAGAGCGGAAATCTTTCTTCACTACCTGGATATTGAGCCCCTTTTCCCGGGCTTCTTTCTCGGTGAGGCCCACCTGTGCGACCTCGGGCTCGGTGAAGACCGACCAGGGGACCACGTAGCGCTCCCTTTTAAGGAAGGGCATGGACAGGGGTGATATGGCGTGCATCAGTGCAAGCATACCCTGGTGCATTGCCGCGTGGGAAAAGAGAGTTTGCCCGTTGCAGTCACCGACAGCGTAGATGTGTTTTTTGCTGGTGCGCATGTGGTTGTCGACGGTGATGCCTTTTTTGGTGTACTTGATCCCGGCGTTGTCCAGATTGAGGGGTTCAAGAACGGTCTTGCGGCCCGCTGCGACGAGAAGGCGCTCGGACTTTAGGGCCACCTTCCCGGCTTTCACGACGACCTGGCCGTCTTCCATGGACACGCTCTCTATCTTGGCACCGTTGTGTACAGATATGCCCTCGTTCAGGAAGGTTTCCTCCAGAACCTGGGTGGCCTCGGCGTCGCCGACAGGGACGAGGTGTGGGTCCATATGGATAATGGAGACATGCGTTCCCAGGCGGCTGAAAGCCTGGGCCATTTCGGAGCCTATGGCTCCACCGCCTATTATGGTGAGGGTGGAGGGCATCTTCTCGATCTGGAACATGTTTGTGTTCGTCAGGATGTCGGGGACCTCTTTTATGCCGGGTATGGGTGGAATGAAGGGCTCGGTTCCTGTGCCTATAAAAATTTTTTTCGCAGAGTAGTTCTTGCCCCCGGCGCGAACGGTGCGTTCGTCAATAAATTGGGCCTCCTCCTTGACCAGGTGGACCTTCTCGAACACGCTCATCATCTTCTTGTTGTTTATGTTGTCGATCTTGTTACGGACGACGCCAATGGGGTCGAAGCTGTTTAGGGTGATTTCGGCGCCGATGCCATATTTTTCAAGACTCCGGGCCGTGTGGAGCGCCTGGCCGGCCTTTAGCAAGGCCTTGCTGGGTATGCAGCCGCAGTTGAGGCATTCGCCTCCAACCTTGTGTTTTTCAAAAGAGACTACCGAAAGGCCCATGGCTGCGCCCATGGCTGAAACGGCCATTCCTGCGGGCCCCATTCCTATAACCATAATGTCGAATTTTTCCATAAATCTAACCCTCCTTGAATCCATCTTGTCATGTTTAACAAACGAATTATACCCTAAGGAGGTATAGAGTCAAGAACTGCTGTGCCTACGATCAAAAGGAACTCAGGCCTGGCGGGAGCAATGGGTCTGTAACCGGAGTTTTATTTTTCCATGATAAGGAAAAGGCTCGATCTGTCCACTTCTTCTATATGATACCGGCAGCGAGATTTGCGACCGATGTTTTCCAGGTCCCGGTGTGAAAATGTTCTTGCAACAAAACCGTCCTTGCAGACTATTTGGCCGTCCCTTGTCAGTTCCATGTCGATCTCTCCCAGCAGATTCTTACCGGCCTGCTCCATAAACCATGCCAGCCTTTGTTCCCAGAAGGCTGCACTGTATGTGCTGAAATAGGCTCTACCTCCCGGGACAAGAGATCTCAGGGCGATATTGACAAGATCCATAGGCTCACCCTTGATTGCTGACAATCCGTTCTGTAGGCAGAGTACAACGTCGAACTCCGCCTCGTATTTGAGTTTAAATGCATCCATAATCACAAGAGAGCAGTTAGTTACACCTTGCAAATATTCTTTTCCAAAAAGAACAGAATCCGAAGATATTTCAACCCCTGTGATGTTTCTGGCAAATGGGGCCAGGGTTTTAAGGATCCGGCCGTAACCAGCTCCCAGTTCCAGTACTTTTTCTTGCCCGGTAAGGTCTTCTTTTACGCGGGCGACCTCCGCTTCCAGGTATTGTTTCACTCTCGGGATATTTGTCTGGTAGACCTCGAAAAGTTTCGATGCGTTCAGTTTTTCCGCATAATAATTTGCCAATGGGATCACCTCCCGGAAAATTATATATTGACGGGGTATCGAAGTGGCGATAGGTTGAACATTAAGTGGAACAGGGGGGAGGTCCTTTGCGATGATGCTGTTCACCCTCGGAAGGAAATTGAATCCCGGTTACCGGACCAACATGTGGGTTATCGTTTTCTCCGCTGTTATCGCTATAGCCGGGTGGATGCTTTTCGATTCTGTTTCAAAGGGAGCCGGGTTGGGTGCAGGTTTTTTTCTCTGCTGGGCTATTGCCCGAGAGATAGACCCCCTTCATGACATTTCGGCCTTCGTTTAGGGGGGGATATTTCTCTCCTTCTTTTTTATTTACGATTCTCTGGACTTTGGTGTCCTGTTCTGGCTTTTGCTTCTGCTCAGGTTGATATCGGGGATCTGTGGGAAAGTTCCCACCCTTGTTGATATTCTCTTTCTCTCCGTTCTTACGGGTTATCTTGTTTGTTCCTGACATAACAGTGTTTACGTAGTTCTCTTTGCGGCGGCCCTTGCAATGTCATATGTCAGGTATGGTAAAGACAGGAAATTTCTTTATGCAGCGACAGTTTCGGGTTCAATATTTCCTTTTGCGGTATTTGGGGGATGGGGTTTTGCAAGAGGGTCCATTTTTGGCAACCTCCTGTGGTCGTCCCGGCTGATATTTCCTGTTTTTGTTGTTCTTGCGTTTGGCCTGCTTTATTTCAGAAAAATGGACGGGTTGGTGCCCGATGATACAGGCCAGCCACTGGATGGAAAACAGGTCCGCCTGGCTTCGCTGTTTTTTGTTATTGCCGTGTTTTGTCTTGCTGTTTTCGAGAGGATTACCCTTATGACATTTCTTAACCTTCTTTCCTCCATCGCTGGTGTAGTGATTTTTGCTTTTTTTGACAAATTTTCAAAGGCAAGGGCGTGAGAAATTAGACGTGAGAAGTGAGACGGAAAATGCTCAGGAGAAGGAGGAACTCTTATGGGCGGAACCTTTATGTGGATATTTCTTTTCGCAATTATTTCTTCGGTCGTAAATGCTTCGGGGATAATTATGGTCTACAGGCAAAGGGAACGGGCCGAGAGACTTATGCCATACATGTTATGTTTTGCGGCCGGGGTACTGATCTCGACACCTCTCATGATCGCTTTGCCCGAGGCTGTGCTTCTGAACCCCCATGCCGGTGTTTCGGCAATTGCAGGGTTCCTATTTATGTTTTTTTCAAACAGATTGATAAGTTGTTTTACCCATGGGGAATCTCTGGCTTTCGGGATTACCGCTGCCCAGGGGATAGGTATCCACTCCTTCATCGATGGCGTTGTCTATGCTGTTACCTTTGAGGTGAGCGTTCTCGTTGGAATCCTTTCCGCGGGAGGCCTTGTTGTGCACGAATTTGCCGAGGGGGTCATCGCATATCTTGTTTTGCTTAGAGGGGGTATCAAGGGCAGAGTCGCGGTGGCATACGCTATTGGCATCGCCTCTCTTACCACTCCTCTCGGGGCTTTCGTGGCCTATCCATTTGTCAGAAACCTTGATGGCAGAACTCTGGGCATGATGCTGGGTTTTGTTTCAGGAGTCCTGATATATGTGTCTGCCTCCCATCTTCTTCCCGAAGCCAGGGGATACGAGATGAAACACTCCTTTTTGGCTTTTCTCACGGGGGTAATATTGGCACTTATCATAGTAATGACCCATGGACATTAGGGCAGCTGTTTTTGTGTCTATACCCCGGGTGGTATTTGTTGACAAGGGTGAGCCTTGGGAGTAGAATTCCTAATTGAGATACATTATCAATAAGAACCAAGCCGGATCAGGTCCTGGCTTAGAGTTAAAGTCTGGAGTTATGAAAATGCCTTGGGTTCGAAATGACCTTTGTACAGGTTGCGGTGATTGTGTCGAAGTTTGCCCCGTTGGAGCTATTGGTGTGTCTTCGGGAAAGGCGATAATAGAACGGGATAAGTGTGTCAATTGCAGGCGATGCATGATGGTTTGTCCCCGGCAAGCGATTCGCCCTGATTCTGAAGATCCATCTCTGGCTGGCGGCATGGGCAGAGGAGCGGGAATGCCGATGGGGCAGGGAAATGGTACTGGTCGTGGTATTGGCATGGGTCGGAGAATGGGTTCAGGGCGTGGGAAAGGCTCCAGGCGAGGGGGAGGTGGCGGCCGTGCCATGGGTAGATAACAACCTTTGTGTCGGTTGCGGGGTATGCGTAGAAAGATGTCCTGGAAGCGCCATTGTCATGAATGAAGGAAAAGCCGTAATTGATATGGATCTTTGTATTCGTTGTGGTGAGTGTCATGATTTTTGCCCGGAAAACGCCATTTGCCATGATGCCGACCTTGCTGAGCAAATAATCGAAGCATCTGTACGTAATGCGCAGGATTGTATGTCAGCCTGTGAGAAATTGCAGGGTGGACCGGAGGCCGGTCAGAAATGCCTCCAGAGGTTTTATCGCCACTACAGAAACGAACTCAGAATTATAGAGGAGGTAATGAAAAGGATCTCCGTTTACGAGAAAAAAGGGTAGTTGCTATCGCTATATTTTGTAAATCGAAACCGGGAGGCTGGGGCTGGGAAGACACGGTTGTAAATCCGGAAATCTGGAATCGCTCAGGTCTTGCCATCCCGGCGGAGAGTTTTTTATGGTTCAAATTTTGCCCCGGATCGTGTGCAGCAAGGTAGTGCATTTTTTGAATTAAATCCACTATTGCCGGGGATGCAAAAAAAGTCAGTCGCATCCACAGATGTTTGAGAGCTTGAGATCCAGAACGAACCTGCATTTTAGGTCCATCTCGTCGAATATGCCGGAAACCAGATCCATGATTTTTTGTTTTTCTCCCTTTACAGTTGTTGAGACATCGCCGACAGTAAAAACCAGTCCGCTTTTTACTATCATTTCCAGGACTTTTTTTACATCTTCCCTGTAGTTTTCGCTGGCTATCGGCAAAAAAGACAACTGGCAGGTTACTGTTTTTTCCAGAGTATGCAAATGAACCCCCCCTTGCCTTTTGATGCGAATTCCTGTTCTTTTTCTTCACCGATAGTTGTTCCTTCGATGTCGGGTGGGACGAAAAGGCATTCGGCAGAAGAAACGATCTCTTTCGGTCTCAATTCTGAAAGTTCTTTCATGGTCCAGAAATTTGCGTTGGCAAATACACTTCTGTTTTTTTGGCCTTGTTTTATGTAGAGTTTGCCCCAACTGCTGTCACGGTTGATCGTCCCCGCCAGGAGATGCCCGCCGGGTTTGAGTACCCGGAACATTTCATCGATTGCTTTTAGCGGTTTTTCGATGAACTCGAGTGCTGCCATGGAAATAACCGCATCAAATGATTCGTCTTCAATTTCCAGAGAACAAATGTCCATAGTGAGGAACTTCGCTGTCAAGTTTTCCGCCGAGGCCTTGTTCCTTGCAATTTGCAACATCCCGTCGGAAATATCCACACCAGTGACGATACAGCCCATTCTGGCCAGTTTTATAGAGAAGTTCCCCGTGCCGCAGCCAACATCCAGGATTTTGAGACCATTTTGTGGCTGGAGCAGGTTAAAGGCGCATCGGGTCTCCACTTCGTCCACATGTTTTCCCAGGGTGGTTTTGTACCAGTTGTCGTATGATGACGGTTCCCTGTCAAATACACCCATTTCCATTCTCCCTTTCCCAAATGATGGGTTATCCCAAAAAATTTCCGTTTATGGTCTGTTTTGTGTGTCAAGGATAGCATGAGAAATGAGGGCAAGGGGTCTCCGGGAGGAGATACATCCATCATGGATTTTTTCCGAAGGGAGTGGTCTTCATCTGGTTTGTTCTCTGCATAACGGCCGGAGCCCGCCCAAGGGGGTTCCGGGATGCGGTGAGGTGAGGAGGATCGGGTTCACAAAAACGGGTATATACAAAAGAGAATGCTTGACTGTTCTGGCAATTAAATTTCTGGTTACTCCCCTGGTTGTACTCTCTGCGGCGGTTTTGCTAGGTGTGGGATTCGCCACGGACCTCCCGGTTCTTTCGGTTGCGAAAATTCTGGCGGCGATGCCGGTTGCTTTTATGGCAACAAAGCCCCCCACTCTTTATAGCTTCGAATTTTACAAGGTAAACAGTTGCTGGCTTGTTTCAACAGCTGGACTGCCCGGTTTTCAACCGGTTCTTTCTGTATTAATTCCCTTCACTCTTTGAGATTAAATATCTTTTCGGATCGTGATCGTTTAGTCCGCGTTGTTTCAGTTTATCTCAAAAATTAAAAGGGGGAAGTCTTTTCACTTCAAAAAATTATTGAAAAATAACAGAATACACGTTGAATAGATTGATCAATGAATCACTTTCTTGACAGAATATTCTGTCATGGGTATATTCTCGCCGTATTGTTTTTGTATTCTACCTGCATGCAACCACCATTGTTCAGCGAGGAGATTCGATGGCCAAAAAGATGATCTCCAAAAAAAACCAGGCCTACGACAGGATTCGTGCCCTTATTTGCCAGCCCGGAACCAGGCTCGACGAAAATCTGACCGAGACGGCTCTTGCCAAGCAGTTGGAGTTGAGTCGGACACCCGTCAGAGAGGCCCTTATCGAACTTCAATCGGAAGGTTTTTTAACGATAGTTCCAAATCGGGGGATTTTTATTCACGATCCTTCAATAAGCGAAGTCAGAAACCTTTATGACATTCGCATTGCTCTCGAGCAGTTTGTTCTTGGAGAACTTTGCGGTTCTCTCAAAGAGAATGATTTTCAAGATCTGGAAGAGATAATGAGAAAACAGGAAAGTTGCATTGCGGAAGCAAAAACCGATCAATTCATAGTCGAAGACAGAAATTTCCACGTTTATTTCTTCAAGTTGTTTGGTAATCCCCTCATGCTTGACCAGTTCCTTACCCTTCGAAGCCGTTTATTCAGAGTTAACTACCGGATGCTTCAATCCAGCGAGAATATGAGAACATTTCACAGTGAGCATCAGCGTATTGTGGCTTTTTTAAAAGCCGGGAACAGGCTGGAAGCGGTTTCAGGAATGGGTTTCCACCTGCAGGGAGCCAAGAGCAGGTTGTTGTAAAGATCATCATGTTTTTGGGTAAGCCCCGTATTGTCCGGGAGATCCCTTGAAAGGGGTGAGAGTGGAGCCGATTCTCAAGAGCAAGGCGCGTACTGTAGTATCTGGTGCCTGACACGAGTCTGAGGGAGGTAAATGAGAATGAAAAAGTTTGCAGTTATCATTTTGGCGATATTGGTGGCTGTTTCTGCGGTGCCCTTCACGGCCGTTGCTGCTGAAAAACCCATTGAGTGGATAGCCCAGGGATGTTTCCCGACGTCACTCCCGATTGGTTTGTTCATCACAAAGTGGGCTGAGAAAGTAGAAGCGATGAGTGGTGGAAGGATGCAGATCCAGGTTCACAGCGTCGGTGAAATAGTACCCGGACCCGCGGTTTTCGAGTCGGTCAGGGACGGTGTCCTTGACGTCGGGCAGAATACTCCGGCCTGGCAGAAAGGGCAATACCCGGCGGGAGACCTCTTCTACACGCTTCCCGGGGGTGTAACAGAGACCAACGACCTTCTTGTCTGGATGTACGGCGGAGAAGGGGCAACTCTTATGCAGGAGATGTACGGCGACATCATAAAGGTATTCCCCCTTGGCCTTACGCCGCCTGAATCAGGTATCTGGTCCACCAAGCCCGTCAGAACCCTGGAAGATTTCAAGGGGCTGAAAATTCGTTCCGCTGGTCTCTGTATGGAACTTCTGGAGCAGCTCGGTGCCTCTGTTGTTTTGCTCGCCGGAGGTGAAGTGGTTCCCTCTCTGCAGCGAGGAGTTATTGACGCGGCAGAATTTTCGGTTCCCAGCATGGACAAGGGCCTGGGGCTCAACGAGGTTTGCAAGTACCTTATCGGACCGCCTATCCACATGGGTGCCAACATGTTCCAGCTGATGATAAACAAGGACAAATGGGCGGCGCTTCCCGATGACCTCAAGGCTATAGTTGAAGAAGCAGCCCTGGCCGTAACGGTAGAGCGGTACGCCATAGACTGGGTGGAAAGCCTCCCGGCTTTTGAGTCTTTCAAGAAACAGGGTATAGAGTTAATCAAGCTTTCTCCGGAGGATCAGGCCAAAGCGTTTGAGATGACCGTGGCTATCCTGGAAAAGAACGCCAAGGGAGACAAGATGTTCAAGAAGGTCTGGGAATCCCAGAAGGCTTTCATCAAGTCCAACCAGGATTTCTTCAACTTCACCAAGTTTGACAGGTAGACCCGAATTTTTGAACTTTTGGGGGGGGCTTTGCTCCCCCCATCTGAACTTGCGGAGGATTGTTAATGAAAATACTGGGAAATATTGAAAAATTCAACCGTTTGATGGGGTACCTGGGTGCGTTTTTTGTTGTCCCGCTGATGGTTGCGGTGGTATATGAGGTTTTCATGCGTTATGTTTTGAACGCCCCTACAGAGTGGGTCTATGACGCTTCGTGGATGCTCTTCAGTGCTGTTTTCCTGCTTGGCGGGGCCTACACGATGATGGAGAACCGTCACGTGCGGGTTGACATAATCTATAGTACTCTGCCCAGAAAGATCCAGATATGGCATGACCTTTTTTTCCTGGTGGTGATCTTCCTGCCAGTCATAGCCATCCTTACTTACAGGGGGTACCTGTATGCGGCCATGTCCTGGGCTTGCGGGGAAAATCTTTCCACTACGATGTTTGTTTTCCCGGCTGCCCCGGTAAAAACACTCATACCGCTGTCGTTCGGAATGCTTTTTATGCAGGGGATTGTTGAACTGGTAAAGAATCTGAGAATGGCTTTTGGAAAGGTGAATGACCATGGCGCCTGAAACCTTGGCAGTAATAATGCTGTGTATCCTTATTTTTATGGTAATGGCGGGCATCAGGCTTGCTTTCGCCATGATGTTCCTTGGGGTTCTCTTTGGAGTGTACTACAGAGGCGGGGCAATATTGAGTCTCTTCATGCAGAACACCTTTGGAACGATGCAGAACGAAGTGCTCCTTGCCGTACCTCTTTTCGTCTTTATGGGCTGCATCCTTGAAAAGAGCGGCGCTGCGGAGAAACTCTTCAGTACCATGTACCTGCTTCTCGGCCCCCTCAGGGGTGGGCTGGCCCTGACAACGATCATCATCAGCACCCTCTTCGCCGCGTGTACCGGGGTTATTGCCGCTTCGGTCACGACCATGACCCTGATGGCACTCCCCGCCATGCTTCAGAAGAATTACGATCACGGGCTTGCAACGGGCGTCGTCTGTGCGGGGGGGACCCTGGGTATATTGATACCCCCAAGCGTCATGCTGGTTCTTCTTGGCCCGATGGCGAATGTTTCGGTAGCGAGGCTATTTGCCGCGGCCCTGATGCCTGGATTGCTTCTCTCCTTCCTTTATATCAGTTACATAATGATCAGGAGCTGGCTCCAGCCCGACCTTGCACCCTCTATAACCACGGAGGAGCGATCTTCTTCCGCTACAGAAGGTTCCCTGATACTGAAGATGATGATCTACATGATTCCGATCCTCGGTCTCCTTTTCGCGGTTCTTGGGTCCATACTTCTTGGAGTTGCGTCTCCGACGGAGGCTTCCGCTGTCGGAGCCTTTGGAGCCGTGTTAATTGCTTTGGTCTACCGCCGTATGAACTGGGAAACCCTGACAGGCGCTCTGAAGGAGACGGTCAAGGTAACTTCTATGGTCTTCTTTGTCATAGTTGGAGCCCAGATGTTTACTTCCGTCTTCCTGTTCATGAGAGGAGGAGTCCTGATCCAGTCTCTCCTGCTTGGAATGGGGCTCGGCAAGTGGGGTGTCATTTTTGTAATGATGTTTACCGTTTTCATCATGGGCATGTTCCTTGACTGGATAGGGATCGTTTACATTATCGTTCCGATATTTCTTCCCATTGCCATCAGCCTTGGGCTTGATCCGCTGTATTTCGTTCTTTTGATAAGCATCAATTTGCAGATGTCCTTCCTTACGCCTCCCTTTGCTTATGCCATTTTCTTCGTCAAGGGTGTTGCTCCAGATAATGTCACAACCAAGGAAATCTATTGGGGCGTGGCGCCTTTTGTAACACTTCAGGCGATTGGCTTGGCAATGTGCATAATCTGGCCCAAAATTGTAATGTGGCTGCCGGATCTAACGCTCTAAAAGGTCCCTTGATCAGGACCAGACAGATTTGAAGGGGGTATTTTCTTGACAGCCAGAATGAAAGAGGGCAAGGGTGATATTTCAAAACATCCGAAGCTCCTCCTTGAAAAATTTTACTCAACAATGACAAAGATCCGTTTCTTTGAAACCAAAGTGGAAGAAAAGTTCCTTGCTGGAGAGATACCGGGTTTTGTGCATCTCTACATCGGCGAAGAAGCAATAGCGGCGGGAGTCATGGCTCACCTGGGCAAGGATGACTATATCCAGAGCACCCACCGTGGCCATGGTCACACCATAGCCAAGGGAGCCGATCTCAAAAGGATGATGGCCGAGATATTCGGCAAGAGGTCCGGTTGCTGCAAGGGGAAGGGCGGATCAATGCATATTGCGGATTTCAGCGTGGGAATGCTTGGTGCCAACGGGGTTGTAGGTGGCGGCTACACCCTGGCTACCGGGGCTGCACTGGCGACCAAAATGCAGGGAAAGGATTCGGTCTCGGTTGTTTTCTTCGGCGACGGAGCCTCTAATAGAGGTACCTTCCACGAGGCTGCCAATATGGCTGCTGTATGGGGCCTCCCGGTCATCTTTGTCTGTGAGAATAACCAGTTTGCCTCGACAACCCCTTACCGTACAACGACCTCGGTCGCAGATATTGCAGACAGGGCGGCAGGATACGGAATGCCGGGGGTCATCGTTGACGGCAATGATGTTTTCGAAGTCTATGAAGCGGCAGGTAAGCTTATAGAGAAAGCCAGAAAAGGTGAGGGTCCCGCAATACTGGAGTGCAAGACCTACAGGATCAAGGGACACTTCGTAGGGGACCCGGAAAGATACCGGACCCGCGAGGAAGTTCAGAAAGTCTGCGAAAGTGATGATCCACTGGAACGTTTCAGGTGTGTTGTTTCCGAAAAGGGTCTTCTTTCCGAAAAGGAACTGGACGAGATTCTTTCCAGCTCCAGACTGGAAGTGGAAGAGGCCGTTTCCTACGCACAGAACGAGCCCGAGCCGGAACCTTCCGAACTCTTTTCGGACGTCTACGCTTAAGGACAGGCAGGTGAATATCATGAGAGAGATAACGTTCGCCCAGGCAACGCTTGAAGCGATGGAAGAGGAGATGACCCGTGACGAAAAGGTTTTCGTCATGGGAGAGGATATCGCACGGCAAGGGGGTATCTTTGGCCAGTTCAAGGGACTTCCGGAAAAGTTCGGGAATGACCGTGTTAAGGATACTCCCATTACCGAGACCGCTATCATCGGGGCTGCCATAGGATCGGCTCTTGCGGGTATGAGGCCCGTGGCAGACATGCATTTTGCCGACTTCATGGGCGTCTGTATGGATGAGATCTTCAACCAGATGGCCAAGATACATTATATGTTCGGGGGGCAGAAAACCATTCCCATGGTGATCAGGGCACCCGACGGCCTTATCAACCAGGCGGCAGCCCAGCATTCCCAGAGCATAGAGTCTTGGTTCATGCACATGCCGGGCGTCAAGGTGGTCATTCCATCAAACCCGGCCGACGCGAAAGGGCTTCTGAAGTCGGCCATAAGGGATGACAACCCCATCATTTACTTTGAACACAAGGCTCTTTTCAACACAAAGGGACCGGTTCCGGATGGTGAGTACCTTACCCCTATCGGAAAAGCGGCGGTTTTGAAAGAGGGCAGCGACGTTACACTTGTTTCATATTCCTTCACCATGGGACTTGCCCTCAAGGCGGCTGATATTCTCGAAAAAGATGGTATCTCCGTAGAATGTATCGATCTCCGGACTATTTCCCCTATCGACAAGGATACCATACTCGCTTCGGTGTCGAAGACCTCCAGGCTTGCTATTGCTCACGAGGCCGTCAAGCAGGGCGGTGTTGGTGCCGAGATATCCGCTATTGTCGCCGAAGAAGCGATTGATCTTCTTGATGCCCCGATAGTCAGGGTAGGAGCACCCTTTACTCCGGTTCCTTTCGCAAGGCCGCTGGAGCAGGCATACAGGATAACCCCTGAGAAGATAGCCTCGGCTATAAGAAACGTCTTTTAATAAAGGATCTTTGAAGATGGAAAATACCAGAGTAACCTCATTTTCAGTATCCAGTAAAAGTGTTGTTGCCAGAATCTGGCCCGGAACAGACCTTATCACCGGAATACTTGCTATTTGTGCTGAGAGGTCTGTAGTGGCCGGCTGCGTTACAGCTATCCATGGAAGCCTATCTAAAGCGAGGTTTGTCTGGGCTCTTCCAGATGCCTCTACAAAAATGAACGCAAAATACGGTGATCCCTTTGAACTGGAAGGGCCACTGGAATTTTTGTGTGGCAGCGGAATGATCGGGCAGCAGAAAGACAGCGGAGAGACCGCCGTACACCTTCACGGTGTTCTTTCTGACAAGTTCCAGAACATCTACGGAGCTCATTTTGTTCAGGGTGGAAACCCGGTAATGTCCACGATGGAGATTTTCATTCAGGGGACGGATGATGCCCGGATCCTGAGGGCTTTCGATGAAGAGACCGAGTTCCCTCTTTTTAATATTTTTCAGGGAGAGAAGGGTCCCGAATGAGCTGTCTCGAGATCGATTACTCAGGGAAAAACATTGTTGTTACAGGCGGTAGCCGTGGAATCGGAAGGTCAATTGTGGATTCCTTCTGTGATTCGGACGGGAAAGTGGTGATCCTGGACCTTGACAAGGTCTCAGCGGAGCAAACCGTAGAGGAACTGTGCTCAGGGGGCAAGGATGTTTCCTTCCTTCCCCTTGATGTTTCGGATCATGCATCTGTCCGCAAGACTCTTGAAAGCATCATCGAAAGAGATGGACAGATAGATGTTCTTGTCAACGATGCCGGGGTGACGCTTTCCAGACCATTTGCCGAGTGCGTTGAAGGCGACTGGGATTTTGTTGTCGGTATTAACCTCAAGGGAACCTTCAATACCTGCAACGTGGTTTTTCCCCATATGATTCGCAGAGGGTATGGAAAGATAGTCAACATCGCATCCATCGCAGGAAAACTTGGCGGGGGTTTCCGGGGAACTTCCATCTATGCCGCATCCAAGGCCGGGGTTATCGGCCTGACGAAAGGGTTGGCAAGAGAAGGAGGCCCCTTCGGGATCAATGTGAACGCTGTCTGTCCAGGAGTGATTAAAACATCGATGATTGAAAGCATCCCTGATGAACACAAAAAGACCATCCTGGATACTACTCCGCTCCGAAAATTTGGGGAACCGCTTGAAATTGGCAGCGTAGTGGCTTTTCTTGCTTCGGATCTTGCCAGCCATATAACGGGCGAGATCATGGATGTGGATGGAGGAATTGTCAAGGATTGATCTATCGTTCTTTAGTCTTTAGTAGGGTGGGATATTCATGAGATTTGACCTTTCCGGGAAAGTTGCTGTCGTTTCAGGAGCATCCAGGGGTATTGGACGTGCTATCGCAGTATCGATGGCTGGTTGTGGGGCAGACGTAGCTGTCCTTGATATGGATGTAAAAGGTGCTTCGGAGACCGTCGTCGAGATAGCAAGCCTTGGAGTAAAAGCTGAAGCTTACAAGGTGGATGTTTCCAGGTTGGAACAGATAAAGGATGTTTTTCAAAAGATCATTGATGGTTTCGGCAAGATAGATATCCTGGTCAATAATGCGGGAGTAGTATCGCCCAGACCTTTTCTCGAGACAGACGAGAAAGAGTGGGATCTGATAATGGGTGTAAACCTGAAAGGTGTCTACAACACCTGTTTTGCAGTGCTCCCGCATATGACAGGCAAGAAATACGGGAAGATCGTGAACATAGCCTCCATAGCAGGAAAAACCGGCGGAGGTTTTTTTGGAAATACTATTTACGGGATCTCCAAGGCCGGTGTAATCGCCCTGACCAAAGGGGTTGCAAGAGAGGCTGGACCTTTCGGGATCAACGTCAATGCAATATGCCCCGGTCCGATAGAGACACAGATGCTGGCCGACTGCCCGCAGGAAGTAAGGGAGAGGATCCTCAGCGGGGTCCCGCTCCGGCGTTTTGGGACACCCCAGGATATAGCCAATGTGGCTGTTTTCCTTGCATCGGACCTGTCAAGCCATATGACAGGCGAAATAACCGATGTTGACGGGGGGATCATGCGTGATGGATAGATCGTTGAAAGACATCCCCAAGACAATGAAGGCCGTCGTGAAGAAAGAAGCCGGACCAGGGGCTGTTCTTCAGGAATATCCCGTCCCGTCGCCGGGTCCGGGGGAGGTTCTGGTAGAGGTAAAGGCCACTGCAATATGCGGTACCGATGTGCATATCTATGGATGGAACGCCTGGGCATCGGGGGCAGTGAAGAATTTTCCCCAGGTAATGGGGCACGAGTTTTGCGGCAAAGTTGCCGCCGTCGGCGAAGGGGTTCAAAACCTCAAACCTGGAGACAAGGTAGCAGGCGAGACTCACATCCCATGTGGCAGGTGTTTCCAGTGTCAGAATGGCCTGATGCACATCTGTTCCAACATGACCCTTTTTGGTGTCAGTTGCGACGGGTGTTTTGCCCAGTACACCGTACTTCCCGAGATATGCGCCCGGCCCGTTCCCAAAGAGATACCCTGGGAGCTGGGAGCCATTATGGAACCTCTGGGCACAAGTATAAGGTCGGCCATGGAGGTGGGCAGCCAGGGGGCGAACATCCTGGTTGCCGGAGCGGGCCCGATAGGGCTTGGATGCGTGGCTGCGCTGAAGGCCTTCGGGGCATCGGACATCATTGTTACTGACCCATCCTCCTACCGGCTTTCAATAGCCCAAAAGGTCGGAGCCGATATCTGTATTGACCCGACGAAAGAAGACGCTGGAAAGACCATCAGGGACCGGACCGGTTCAGTCGGGGTCGACGGCTTTATCGATGCTTCCGGCAATCCCGGCGCTATCAGGGAGGGTTTCAGGGTCCTTCGAAAAGGGGGGACGGTCGTACTGGTTGGCCTTCCTTCGGAACCGCTCACCTTTGACGCCACCGCTGACATCATCTTCAAGGAAGCCTGCGTCAAGGGTATCCATGGCAGGAAGATGTTCGAAACCTGGACTGTAATGGAAAGAATGATGCAGAGAAAGATGCTCAATATCGAACCGATCATCACCCACAGGCTGCCCCTGGAAAAATTTGAAGAGGGTTTCCGTCTTCTTGAAGTGGGCAGGGGCTGCAAGGTCATCCTTTTGCCCGGGGGGGACGGGGAGACACCAGTATCGGCTATGGCAGGGGAGGTTGTCTGATGGAAAAAGTCACCATGCCGAAGCTAGGCCTTACCATGACGGAGGGTACTGTCTCCAGCCTTAAGGTAAACAAGGGGGACAGGGTCAGGAAGGGGGATCTTCTCCTTGTGGTGGCCACGGAAAAGCTGACATACGATGTTGAAGCCCCGGAGGAAGGACTGGTGCTCGACCTCCTGGTCGTGGAAGGTGACACTGTCCCGGTCGGGGCTGTCCTGATGATCCTGGGTAATGAGGGGGAGCAGGCCCCTGACAAAGCGCCTGAAACCGTTCCCGAAGTTGTTCCTGAGGGCGGCTCGCCCGAAAAGGGCGTCTCTGTGTCCAAAGAGGCGGCAGCATCCGGGCACTCAAAGGGGCCTTCGGGGGTTTCCTCGTCCCCTCTTGCAAAAAAATGGGCCAGGGCATTCGGACTTGACCAGGCCGCAATAAAGGGGAGCGTTCCCGGGGGTATGATCACCAAAGCCGATGTAATGAAGGAAGCTGAAAAATTTCGGGCTACTCCCCTTGCAAGAAAAAAGGCCAGGGATGCCGGGCTTGAAATAACGGAGATCCCCGGAAGCGGACCGGGCGGAAGAACATTGTCCGCCGATTTAACGGCCTGGATCGGGGAGGCTTCAGAGCAAAGGGTGAAGGCTTCGCCAGTCGCCTCGAAAATGGCTGCCGATCTCGGGGTAGACCTCAGGACCGTCGGTGCTTCGGGCAGGATCATGAAAAAGGATGTTCTCGAAGCAGCGGGATCAGTAAGCCAGAGGGGCGGGGAAAGCGAAGCGGGTGAAACAAGGGTTCCCCTCTCCCCGATGAGGAAGATCATAGCCAGGAGGATGTTCATGAGCACTTCGACCATCCCTTCGGTTTTCTTCAACATAGAGGCTGATTTCAGCGAATTCATAAGGTTCAGGGAGACCCTGAACGTTCACCTGGCCGAAAAGGGGATCAAGATATCCTTCAACGATATCCTGATGAAGATCTGTGCCGCTGCACTTATGGAAGTGCCCCTTGCAAACGCCTGGTATGACTCTGAAACCCAGGAATACATAATGCACAGCGACGCGAATATCGGGCTGGCTGTCGCCGTTGAAGGCGGGCTTCTTGTACCCAACGTAAAAGGGGTACAGAGAAAAAGCCTTGTACAGGTGGCCTCCGAATCAGCGGAACTCGTCTCAAAAGCACGAAAAGGCAAGCTTCTTCCTGAAGAGATGCAGGGCGGTACCTTTACGATCACTAACCTGGGGATGTTCGGGATCCATGATTTCATCCCGATAATCAACCCTCCCGAGGCTTGTATCCTCGCGGTGAACGCCGTTATAGAAAAACCCGTTGCAAGGGACGGGAAGATCGAGGTCCGACCCGTATCGATGATAGGACTTTCCGCTGACCACCGGATCCTTAACGGTGCTGAAGCAGCGGAATTTCTTTCGAAGGTTAAAAAAATGGTGGAAAACCCCTGGTTGCTTTTGATCCAGGAGGCTATGTAACAGGTCAGGGGAGTGAAATGAATGTCGCTAGTGATCAGCATGCCCAAGCTTGGGCTTACGATGACCGAAGGCACTGTACAGGAGTGGAAAAAGAATGAAGGCGACAATGTGGCCAAAGGGGACATCGTTCTTGTCGTAGCAACTGAAAAGCTGACTTACGAGGTGGAATCGCCCGAAGATGGGGTTCTTCTGAAGATTCTGGTGCAGGTAGGACAGGCTGTCCCGGTAGGCTCGTCCCTTGGTGTGATAGGAGCAGCCGGTGAAAGTTTCGAAGCGCCCGGAACCGCTGCTGCCGAAGTGAAGGATCAGGTAGAGGCCCGGGAAGAAGCGCCCTCCGTGAAGGTCCAAAAGGAACAGGTTCCCTCAAGGGTGACGGAACCTGTTGTTTCAGCTGGAACATCTTCAGTGTCGGGAAAGAAGAAGGTTATCGTCATCGGGGGAGGCCCAGGCGGGTATGTCGCTGCTATCCGGGCGGCTCAGCTCGGCGGGGATGTTATCCTTGTGGAAAAAGCGCGTCCGGGGGGTACATGCATCAACGTGGGGTGCATACCCACAAAGGCACTCCTGCACGCCTCGGAAGTTTTTGAGACGATTCGCGGCGGGGCAGCCATAGGTATAGATGCGGGTTCACCTGTTGTTGACTGGGGAAAGGTCCAGGAACACAAGAACGCAATAATATCCCAACTTGTACAGGGTATACGTGGCCTGCTCGGCAGCAATGGCGTCCGTCTACTCCAGGGGGAAGGCTCGTTCGTGGATGAAACAACCCTTGAGGTACGGACTGAAAAAGGCACCGAGAAGGTCCAGGGGGATGTCTTTATCATCGCGTCAGGGTCGGAACCTGTATCACCGCCGATCCCGGGGATCGACCTTGAGGGGGTCATCGACAGCACCGGCGCACTGGAACTCCAGGATATACCGTCCTCGATGGTCATTGTCGGCGGCGGGGTAATAGGTATTGAATTTGCATCCCTTTACAGATCCTTCGGCTGCGATGTAACCGTCATTGAAATGATGGCCGATATTCTTCCCGGGGCTGACAGGGAAGCCGCTGGAATGATGAGGCGAATATTTGAAAGGAAAGGCATCAGGGTCCACACCGACTCCCGGGTCAGCTCCCTGGCCTGGAAAGACGGCTCCTTAAGCGTCACGGCAAACCTTGCAGGTGAGGAAAAGACCCTGGAAGCTGAGAAAGTCCTTGTCGCGGTGGGCAGACGTCCATCGACAACCAGCCTGAACCTGGAGGCCGCAGGCGTGAGGTCGGAAAAGGGCCGGATCCAGGTAGATGAACACCAGCGCACGAACAAACGGAATATTTTTGCCGTGGGCGATTGCTGCAGCCCGATCATGCTTGCCCATGTCGCGATGAGAGAGGGTATAGTCGCGGCAGAGAACATTTTCGGCCAATCGGTCAATATGGATCATCTTACCACTCCCGGATGTGTCTACACCTCCCCGGAGATGGCCTGGGTCGGAATGACCGAGGAGCAGGCACTAAATGAAGGCAAGAGCGTCAGGAAGGGTGTCTTTCCTCTTTTAGCAAATGCCAAGAGCCTTACCCTGGGTGAAACCAGCGGAATGATAAAGATCCTTGCAGATGAAAAATACGGCGAGATCCTGGGAGTTCATATCATAGGGCCCAGGGCCACAGACCTTATCACCGAAGGAGCCCTTGCCCTCAGGCTCGAAGCTACGCTGGAAGAGATAGCTGATACTATCCACGCCCACCCGACTGTCGGAGAAGCCATGGCAGAGGCTGCTCATGTAGCTCTGGGGATGGGGATCCATATCTCTTCAGCAAAGGGAGAAAAGAAATAGGATTCCAGAATAATCACTGAAGAGAGGGTAAGAGTGTTGTCCGGATGCGATTCATAGAGCACGAGAGCACAGACCCCCGCTTCAACCTTGCCCTGGAGGAGGTCCTCTTCAACTCCCTCGAAGAAGGTGAAGGGTACTTCCTCCTCTGGCAGAACGAACCATCAATAATAGTGGGCCGTTTTCAAAACACTCTTGAAGAGATTAATGAAGACATCGTGCGTGAGAAAGGCATTCACGTTGTCCGTCGCATCTCCGGTGGAGGTGCAGTTTATCACGATCAGGGGAACCTGAACTTTACTTTTATCCTGAGAACCAGAGATATCCCCAGGTTCGACTACAGGGAGATGACTGAGCCCGTCGCCATGGCTTTGCAGGAACTTGGAGCCGGAGCTTGTTTTAACAGCAGGAACGACCTTCTTATCGACGGGCTCAAATTCTCTGGTAACGCGCAGTATGCCAGAAGAGGACGTTTTCTTCATCACGGGACAATTCTTTTTGACAGCGATTTAGACATGCTAGGAGAGGTTCTGAACGCCGATCCTGAAAAATACAGATCAAAGGGAGTTAAATCTGTCAGGAGCAGAGTGACGAACGTAAAACCATTTATAACGAAAGATGTTGATCTTGAAGAGTTCCGTCAGGTAATTGCTCATACTTCCTCGAAGAGGTGGCCAAACCTTCGGAAGGTACCCCTTGACGATGACACAAAAAGCAGGGCCGAGGTCCTTTCCGTTGAGAAATATGGTACCTGGGAGTGGAACTTCGGAAATTCCCCGGATTTTGATGTAAGAAGGCAGAATCGCTTTGACTTCGGCAAGGTTGACATCAGGATGAGGGTCGAAAAGGGTAAGATCGTCCAGTGCCGGATCTATGGTGATTTTTTTGGTAATGGCGAAATAGGCGGCCTTGAAGACAGTCTAAGAGGGGTTAACTTTTCCAGAGAAGGTTTCTCCGAAAAAATTCTTAGTCTGAAGGTTGGACATTACATCAAGGGCATGGATAGCGAAAAACTTGTAAGCCTGATGTTTGGTTAGTGGATAAATACATAAGGGGTTTGTGATGTGTAACTCGGGAAATCAAGGTTCTAAGCGCTGAACGGGAGGGGGGCAGGGCGCTCCGGTGTAATTACTTGTGGTATAATATACAAATCCAGTGTTTACAGGCAGAAAATATTGTCGGGGGGAGGTGAGGCTGTTGCAGAATTCACCGACGATTGTTACTTCTGAATACCGGTCTGCCCGGATTAGAAACATCCTTCACACCACCTACTGGAATTTCCTTCCTGAGGAATAAACCCCCTCAATTTTATGGATTTTGCTGAATAGAACCCGGCTTAGGGGAAGTTTTGCTTTCCCGGATTGTTCGTGTGCCTTTGCAACAGGGATTTCAATAATACCTGTAATGTTTACTTGTCAATTTGAAGGCATCTGTTAATGAAGGGAGAAATTAATGAGAAAATTTATCATATTGCTGGTAATGGTTAGTTTTGCGGTGTTTGGAACTTCCGCATATGGTGCTGATAAAAGGGTTGTTTTCCTGGATTTCAGTTGGGAAAGCGCGCAACTGCACAACAGGATCTCCGGTTTCATTCTGGAACACGGATACGGGAGAGATGTGAAATATTCCTTTGCTGAAGAGATCCCGGGAATGATGGGGCTGGAGCATGGAGATCTGGATGTAGCTATGGAAACGTGGGCTGACAACATGCCAGAGGTCTGGAAAGAGACCCTTGAACGCGGCAAGGTCGTTAGTCTTGGGCGGAACTTTCCCGATGCTCCCCAGGGCTGGTACGTGCCAACATATGTAATAAAAGGGGACCCCGAAAGGGGTATTGAACCTGTGGCACCGGATCTCAAGTCGGTCCAGGATCTTCGCAAGTACTGGGAGCTTTTCGTTGACCCAGAAGACAACAGCAGGGCCAGGCTTTACAATGGCCCATCCGGATGGGTCGTGAGCGTCAAGAATGAAGAAAAGATCAATACCTATGGCCTTGATGACGTAGTAAACAATTTCTATTCCGGCTCCGGCAGTGCTCTTGCGGCAGCAATTAGCGGCTCTTACGAGAAGGGCATGCCTGTTCTCGCCTATTACTGGGAACCAACCCCCCTTATTGGTCTATACGATATGACCAAGCTGGAAGAACCTGCCTACGACCCCGATGTCTGGGCAGATAACAGTGGATGCGCTTTCCCCGCATGCAGGGTTTTTGTGGTTGCCAACAAGTCTTTCATTGACAAAAATCCGGAGATCGTAAAGTTTCTGGAAAAGTATGAGACCACCCTGGAACAGACAAACTCCGCTCTGGCGTATCTGGAGAAGGAGAGCAAGTCCGTCGAAGCCGGGGCAGTCTGGTTTTTGAAGGAAAACACTGAAACATGGCATAAATGGATAGTGGATCCCGAAGTCAGAGAAAAGATAACCAGAGCCCTTGGGGAGGCTGCAATTTGATGAGAGACGAGCCGGGTTTACCCCGGCTCGTATACCGGGATCTTGACCGGCTTTGCCGGAAATATCTTGAATGGGTCGATCCTCTGCAGCATGACAATGCAGCAAGGTTTAAAACCAGGCTTGCGGTGGAAAAATTTTCAACTCCCGGCGGAACCGGGTCCGAGGCCCAGAAGAAACTGGAACGTTTGATGGCTGCCGGAGACGATTTTCAGCGTTTGATACCTTACTGGAATGAATGGTATCTGGCGGACAGGATGTCTCTACCGTTGTTCAGCAACCCTTTTTATCTGCTGGATCTGCCTCCTGCCGGCCAGGCTGCCCAGGCTGCAAGGCTGGTTTTCTCTGCCTGTGCTTTTTATCTTTCTCTGGAAGGGGGAGAAATGGATCCGGACCTGCTGAAGGGCGATGCCCTGTGTATGGAGCAATACAGATGCATGTTTGGTACCGCAAGAAGCCCGAGGTCAGGAAAAGACGTTTTTGTCGGGATTCGCGGGGGGGGACGCTTTGCGGATCCCCCAAGACACATTGTGGTAATCAATAGAGGAGTATATTTCAGGATCAAAGTTATTGACGATAGTGGAAGGATACTTGCCCAGGAAATTCTCGAGCATAAATTCAGGGAAATTTTGCGAAAAAATATTTTCGATCTTTTTCCCGTCGGTGCCCTGACAACCCTTGAAAGAGACAGGTGGGCCAAGACCAGGGATCTTTTGCTGGCCACCGAACCCGAAAACGGTAAGGCTCTTGATGAGATCGAAAGTTCTATTTTTACCCTCTCTCTGGATGAAAGTGTTCCCAAAAACAGGGACGAGGCTGCACGCGTTTTTCTCCACGGAAATCCAAGGGCAAGATGGTTCGACAAGGCTATCCAGATCATTGTGTGTTCGAACGGTGTAGGGGGGATAAATTTCGAGCACTCCCACATCGACGGTTCTCCGATGTCAAGACTTGTCCGCTTTCTGACAGGACCGATAGAGGATCCTGCTTCCGCAGATTTTGAAACAACTATCCAGGTTCTGGAATTCCGGCTTTCCGACACCATCAGGAAAGAAATAAATGCTGCCTGCAATGAACACAAGGCAATTGGTCAAACGAACCTTATTAAGTCCCTGGATTTTGAACCCTTCGGTAAAGGAATGATAAAAAGCCTTAAATTCAGCCCCGATGCCTTTATTATGGTGGGCCTCCAACTGGCTCAGCAAAGAACCTGGGGGTATTGCCGAAGTATTTTTGAATCCGTGATGCTTCGTTCTTTCTTCAGGGGCAGGACCGAGGCCATGCGTCCCATATCCAGGCAATCGATTGATTTCGTAATGGCCATGGATAACAAAGTGGTATCCGTAAGCCGCAAAAGAGAGGCGCTTCTGGAGGCGGGAAGAGAGCACGTGGACCGGATAAGGAAATGTCTTTACGGTGAGGGTGTGGAGAATCATCTTCAGACCCTGTTGCTGCTTTGGAAAAGGGAATACCCCGAGGCCGATGTTCCCGACATTTTTCTGGACAGGGCCTGGCATGACCTCACTAATAATGTTTTTTCCACCAGCACAACCGATGTCGAGGGGCTTGAACTTGGTGGGTACGGTCAGCCTGTTCCTGAAGGTTTCACTTTCCGGTTCCTTAAAAAAGAAAATTTTCTGAGGTTTTTCATATCCTGTAAATCTGACCTCAAGGATGAACTGGATGAATTTTCTCTACAGGTTGTGAGGTCACTGGAAGATATCAAATGTATACTTGAATAGCGCGGGAGGGGAGATGATCAGGTGGAAAAGAAAAGACTTATTGACCACCCCGTAATATCGGAGAGATATTTTTTCCCCCGAAGGGAAAGGATTGAAGAACCTTTCCGGATATCGACTCCTGGCGGCTATCTTGCCTGTCTTTATGCCAGGGACCATCCAGACGGAATGACCCTTTTGCATTTTCATGGAAACGGAGAGACCGCAGGTGACTGGGATGGGGATTTTGTCTCTCTTGCAAGCGGTTTCGGTTACAACGTCCTCCTTGCCGAGTACCGGGGGTACGGAATGTCGGGGGGTGCCCCTTCAATCGGCGCTATTCTTGATGATGTTCCCAGGATCATGGACGGAGCAGGTTTGAAGCCTTCGAGGACGGTCCTTTTCGGAAGATCTGTCGGTTCGATTCCGGCTATTCACGGGGTTTCCCTTTACCCTGATATGGGAGGACTTGTTCTTGAAAGCGGGATCGCTGATGTCATGGAGCGTCTTTTGGTAAGAGTGCGACCCTCCGAACTTGGCGTAACAATGGAAGAATTCAGGGCCGAAATATCGAAAAGCCTGGATCACAGGAAAGCCATGGAACAATATAAGGGGCCCGTGCTGGTAATGCACACAAAGAACGACAGCATGGTCGATATAACCCACGGAGAAAGGCTTTACAGCTGGTCCGGCGGGAAAAAAACCTTTAAGATTTTCGACAATGGTGACCATAATACTATTCTTTACGCCAATGCCCGGGAATATTTCTCTGTTCTGGAAAAATTCCTGAGATCCGCCGGCGGGTAACAAAAGAGGAAGAGAAGCGGGGGAAAATTTGAACAAGTCAGATATTATTGCTTTTGCCGAAAGGTGGAAAGAGATCTCGCAGCTTTCTGCTCCTGCGGGGGGCTGGGCCTTCATAGTTTCGATCACCTGAGGAGGGTCGCCATCCTTGCGGGAAGGCTTGCCCGGGCTGTTGGTCAGGACGTGGAGTCGGCAGTGGTCATGGGTTTTTTGCACGATAGCGCCAGAAAGAACGATGGAGGAGGTTATCTGCACGCCATCGAATCTGCGCTCCTTGCCAGTAAACTTCTGCTAAAGTTTTATCCTCAAATGGACAGGGAGCGCATATGTGATGCCATCGAGCGCCATGTCGATGGTGAAACCACTGCCGATACTCTGGTTGCATGCCTTTGGGATTCTGACAGGCTGGAGTTAAATCGTCTTGGCAGGGTTGTTGATCCGGATCTGCTCTCCACAAAGATCGCAAAACGGCTGACAACAAGAAGAAAGCCAGGGAAAAGAGAACCGATCCATGTCGAAAATAGCAAAGTACCGGAGTCCCGGTGATTTTTTTAGCTGTCAAGTGAGTTCATGACCTCCCTCGCCCATTGACGTATCTTTTCCCTGTCCCTGAAATCGCCCACAGGACTCTTGACCTTTTTGATGATTGCTTATTGAATTACTGACAGTTTCGAAGTGTCAAATTTTACTGCGAAATTTCCAATGTGGCGCGGAGCAAGGGGCTTTATAGAATCTTCAAGAGCCTTTTTGCCCGCGACATGTTTCTCCCCGTCGTCCGAGGCAAAGCCCATTCCGGTAGCAAAGGCAGCAGCAAGGTGTTCCCGCAGTTTTTCAAGGTTTTTGTCCACGTAATCCCTTACCCCCTTGATACTCCACAGTAGGTCCTGTTTCCAGGGAGCCTTCGGAAGTGTCGGAGGCTCCTTTTGTGATGTATAATCCTTTTTTGTCAAGGGCTATGATCCGGAGATAAGCTGTACTCCTTCTGGAGGCCTCAACAGGGTCCCAAATAACTTATAATGGTGTATCGTATTGAATACGGGAGCAGTTGAAAAACCTGAATTATTTCGCTTTCGACTGTATTATTCCGCAGTAAAGAGGGTGAGCAGTGAAATGTGCAGTGAACCTGCCGAAAAGAGCGGCAATTTTATCGAGCAGATCATTATGGAAGATATTGGATCGGGCAGGACGAAAAAAGTTGTAACCAGGTTTCCTCCGGAACCGAACGGATACCTTCACATCGGTCATGCAAAATCTATCTGTCTCAATTTCGGTCTCGCCGAGACTTTTGGCGGTGAATGTAATCTGAGATTTGATGATACCAATCCCACCAAAGAGGAGACAGAGTACGTCGAATCGATAAAGGAAGATGTCGCCTGGCTGGGGTTCCGGTGGGCAAACCTCAGGTTTGCTTCCGACTATTTTGATGAATTCTATGTGTGGGCCCTTGAACTTGTTCGCGCCGGGAAGGCCTATGTTGATCACCAGACGGCGGAGGAAATAAGAACAAACCGCGGGACCCTGACCGAGCCGGGCAAGGACTCACCATACAGGAGCAGGAGCGTTGAAGAAAACCTGGATCTCTTCGGAAAAATGAAAGATGGAAAGATACCTGACGGGGAGTGTGTGCTTAGGGCGAAGATCGATATGGGTCACCCGAACCTGAACATGAGGGATCCCGTAATGTACAGGATCCTTCACCAGTCGCACCACAGAACCGGGGACAAATGGTGTATCTACCCTATGTACGATTTTGCTCACGGGTACGAGGATGCCATAGAGGGAGTGACCCATTCAATATGCACCCTGGAGTTTGAGGACCACAGGCCCTTGTACGACTGGTTCATCGAGAACGTTTCAGTCCCGCACAGGCCGCACCAATATGAGTTTGCCAGACTGGCGCTCACATATACGGTAATGAGCAAGAGAAAACTGCTGGAACTGGTGAACAAGGGTTATGTCTCCGGATGGGATGACCCGAGAATGCCCACGATCAGCGGGGTTAGAAGAAGGGGTTATACCCCCGCATCTATCAGGACATTCTGCAAAAAGATAGGGGTCTCCAAGGCCAATAGCCTCGTGGATGTGGAACTATTGCATCACTGTATCAGGGATGAACTGAACCAGACGGCCCGAAGGGTAATGGCTGTTCTGAGACCGGTAAGGCTGGTTATAGAGAACTACCCGGAGGGTCAATTTGAAGAGATCGAGGCGTTGGACAATCCCGAAGCGTCTATCGCGACTTTCCGGAAGTTGCCTTTTGGCAGGGAACTGTTCATAGAAATGGACGATTTTATGGAAGATCCCCCAAAGAAGTTCTTTCGACTTTCACCGGGTGCCGAGGTTCGGCTCAAACATGCTTACCTGGTTCGATGCAACGGATTTGACAAGGACAGTGACGGTAATGTAACGGAGATACGCTGCACCTACGATCCTGATTCCCGTGGGGGGGAAGCTCCCGATGGACGCAGGGTCAAGGGGACACTGCACTGGGTCAGCGCTCCTCATGCTGTTGATGCCGAGGTCAGACTTTATGACCATCTCTTTACCCTGAGGGACATGGACTCCATGGAAGAGGGTAGAGATTACAAAGACTACCTGAACCCGAATTCGCTGCAAAGGATGACGGGCTGCAAGGTCGAGCCCTCACTTGCCGAAGCTGGTCCTATGGAGAGATTCCAGTTCATGAGGAACGGGTATTTCTGTACCGACCCGGAGCACAACAGGAAACATCCTGTTTTTAACAGAACCGTTTCACTGAAGGACAGCTGGGCAAGGGAAAAGGACAGGAAATAAAACATTTTTGTTCTAACATACCGGCGGGGGTTTCCGCCGAAACGCCGGAGGAGTCTTGAAAGGAAAAGAGCAGTATTCGGAACCGACTGGTTCCGGCAGCGGATCTGTACTGAAACGTTTCAGGCTTGCAGGAAAGAATCAGGAGTGGTGGGACTCCGGAAAGACTGTCCTGGCGGCGGTTTCGGGTGGAAGCGATTCAATGGCGATGCTTTGGCTCCTGCGCTATTATTGGAAGGGGAGTATTATTGCGGCCCACCTTGAACATGGTTTCCGGCAAGAAACATCTCTGGCCGATGCTCGTTTTGTCCAGGATGTCTGCCGTAAGTGGGGTATTGATTGCCGGGTCGAGCATCGTAACGTTCCCTCTCTCAAAAAACCGGGAGAGACCCTGGAAGAGGCCGGCAGACGCGAGCGTTATGATTTTCTCCTTAAGGTTGCCAGTGAAGCAGGGGCCGAATTTGTCGCGACGGGTCATACAGCCGACGATTCAACCGAAACTGTCTTTTTTAACCTCCTGCGTGGGACCGGGATCAGGGGGCTTCGGGGTATACCCGAGGTTCGGGGAAATATAGTACGACCGATCATCCACTGTTTCAGAGAGGAACTCCAGTCTTTCCTTTCGGAAAGATCCGTTCAATGGGTCACCGACGAATCAAACGATGATGTATCCTATTTTCGCAACAGGATAAGACATGTCATTTTTCCTTTTATTCATAAGGAGGGGAATCCCCGTTTCAGCGAACATCTTCTGGCCCTGAGCGAAGAAGTTTCCGAAGCGGAAAAGGTCCGGGACAAAAGATCAGTATCGCTTGCGGCGTGGGCACGAAGGCCCTTTCCGCTGGCGGTCAGGGCCTGGGACAGAAAGACCCTGTTAAGAATGTGCAAGGGGGATCTTCAGTCACTTTTTGCTTTTGAGGGAAGATCTCTGGCCCTTTCCCCACTTTCCAGGGTCAAGACCGCCAGACTGCTGGAACTGGTACAAGGGGCAGAAAACCCCTGGCGTTTTCAATGGGAAAGAGACCTCGAGATCTGTGGTTCAGGGAAAATGGTCGCTCTCGTTAAAAGGGCTCTGGCCGAGGGGGCCTCTCCCCCTGAGAAAATTTTTGGTTTTCCCGAGGTTGCAGGTTCTATCCGCTGGGGTCCGTGGAGGCTTGAATGGTTCCCCGTCTCGGGAAAAGCAACACCTTCAGACGGAGACTTTTCGTGTATAATGCCGGTCTCCAAAGGGAGTCTTCTCAAGGTAAGGAGCATGAAATGTCTTGATAAGACTTGCAACAGGAAGGCCAGGGTCCCATGGTGGTGTACCGGCACCTGGCCTGTGGTTCAGTCCGGTGGGGACTTGTGGTCACCGATTGAAGGTTTCATCGGAAAACCGGAAGTAACTTCTGCGGCCCTCTTGTTCCGTTTCAGGGTTTGCGAGGTCAGGGACCTCAGGAAGGGGGATCATGGACATGACTTATGTGCTGGGTGATGTTCTTTTAGGCAGGAAGGATATCGACCAGAAAGTCAGGGAGCTGGCTCTGGACATCTGTGCCGCCTACGGGGAGAAGGATCTGATCGTGGTGGGGGTGCTCAAGGGGGCCGTTGTATTTCTTTCGGACCTGATAAGGTGCTTCCCTGTCTCAATGGCTACGGATATCGATTTTCTTGCTGTTTCCTCCTATGGGGATTCAACCGAATCAAGCGGTGTCGTCAGAATAACCAAAGACCTTGACACCAACATTACAGGAAAGAACGTTCTTGTTGTGGAGGATATTGTTGATACGGGTCTTACCCTGTCCTATCTCATGAATATTCTTCGCGAACGGGAGCCCGAGATGCTTGACGTATGCGCTCTTCTCGACAAACCATCCCGAAGGAAGACCGATATCGAGATAACCTTCAAGGGCTTCGAAATACCTGACGAATTTGTGGTAGGCTATGGCCTGGATTATTCGGGCAGGTGGCGCAACCTTCCCGAAATATATACCCTCAACGAGGAGTAGCGTGACAGGGCTCGCAGAGACGGGTCATTAGAACGAGAGGTGGGACTGTATTGGGAAAAATGACAAAAAATCTTGGGCTGTACCTGGTGATGATCGTTCTTGTGGTCAGCCTGGTCAACATGTTTCTTTCTCCTGCCCAGGGTCCCGAGGAGTTTGAATCGATAAGCTACAGTGCCTTTCTGAATTATTTCAGGGAGGGGAAACTGGAGCAGGTTTCGATAGAGGGGGATACCATCAAGGGCACCCGCGAGGGTGGAGTCAAGTTCTCTACCATCGCTGTTGGAATAGGGGATCTGGCCCCGCAACTCGCCGAGAAAGGGGTTCAGGTTACCGTGCTGCCTCCGGCTCGTTCTCCGTGGTGGGTTACTATGATGTCATCGCTTTTTCCCACCCTTCTGCTGATAGGGGCTTGGATATTTATCCTTTATCACATGCAGGGCGGAAGCAATAAGGTGATGAATTTTGCCAAGAACAAGGCAAAGATGTTCCTTGATAACAGGCCCAAGGTGACCTTTGCAGATGTTGCCGGATGCGATGAGTCAAAAGAAGAACTCAAGGAAGTTGTTGATTACCTTCGTGACCCTGGTCGTTTCTCACGCCTGGGAGCCAAAATACCCAAGGGTGTTCTTCTTCTGGGACCTCCCGGAGCGGGCAAGACTCTTTTGGCCAGGGCGTGCTCCGGCGAGGCAGATGTTCCCTTTTTCAGCATCAGTGGTTCTGATTTTGTTGAAATGTTCGTCGGGGTCGGTGCGGCTCGTGTAAGGGATATGTTTGAGCAGGCCAGAAAGAACCAGCCCTGTATTGTTTTCATCGACGAGATAGACGCCGTCGGAAGGCATCGCGGAGCCGGGCTGGGTGGAGGTCATGATGAAAGAGAGCAGACCCTGAACCAGTTGCTGGTCGAGATGGACGGATTCGATGTTTCTTCAGGCATAATCCTGATCGCCGCAACCAACCGTCCGGACATCCTTGACCCGGCCTTGCTGCGTCCCGGGCGATTTGACCGCCATATTGTCGTAGACAGGCCTGACAAGAATGGAAGGGCAGCGATACTCAAGGTCCACCTGAAGGAAATGAAGGTTGAGGAAAACGTGGATCTTGATGTGCTTGCCAAAAGGACTCCAGGCTTTGTTGGAGCTGATATCGCAAATCTTGTCAATGAGGCTGCCCTCCTTGCGGCCAGACTGGACAAGAAAAGCATAGGAATGTCTGAGTTCGAGGAAGCGATAGACCGTGTCCTTGCAGGCCCAGAGAGGAGAACTCGCCTGATAAGCGAAAGAGAGAAGGAGATAATTGCCTTCCACGAGGTCGGGCATGCGCTGGTTGCCAAGAAGGTTCCCGGTTGTGACCCTGTCCACAAGATATCTATCATACCGAGGGGGCACAAGGCTCTGGGCTATACCCTCCAGCTTCCCGAAGAGGACAGGTTCCTGATGTCCAAGGTGGAACTGACCAACAGGATATGTGTCCTTCTGGGAGGAAGAGTGGCCGAACAGATCCATTTTGACGATATAACAACTGGAGCACAGAACGATCTCGAGAGGGCCACCCAGATAGCCCGCCAGATGGTAACAGAGTTTGGTATGAGCGAAAGCCTTGGCCCCGTCACTCTGGGACGCAAGCAGCACGAGGTCTTTCTGGGCAGGGATATTGTCGATGAAAGAAATTACAGCGACGAAATTGCCTATTCCATAGACAAGGAGATCCGGAAGATCGTTGATGACTGCTACGAAAGGGTCAGGAATATACTTACAGACAATCACGATGCCCATGTACGGATAGCCCGGACCCTTCTTTCCGAAGAGGTGATCGAAGGCGACAGACTGGATTCGCTCTTGGAGGAAGGAATTCCGGTAGTTACAGAGGATTCTGAAGGCGAGACCGAAGTAGCCGTCGGTTCATCGGCAGAACAGGACGGCAGTGAACCGGTATAGAAAGAACAGGCCATGTGCCGGGCAGGAAGCCGGTGTGGAAATCAAGTCGAGCGTTCGGCCAGTTTCAGGGCCGGGCGCTCTTTGTCTTGAAACCCGTGTTGGGGGTCGTGAACATGGAACAGGATAGACATCCTTTCAACCTTTATTCGGAGTGGCCTCCGGCAGGGGATCAGCCTGAGGCTATAGAAAAACTGGTAAACGGATTCAACAGGGGGGACCGCTATCAGTGCCTGCTTGGTGTTACCGGGAGTGGAAAGACCTTCGCCATGGCGAACGTCATAGAACGCCTCCAAAGGCCAGCTTTGGTCCTGGCCCATAACAAGACACTGGCCGCACAGCTGTACAGCGAATTCCGGGAGTTCTTTCCCGAAAACGCCGTAAGTTACTTCGTGAGTTACTATGACTACTACCAGCCAGAGGCATATGTGCCGGTTTCCGATGTGTATATAGAGAAGGATGCCTCGATCAATGAAAGGATAGAGAAACTTCGCCTTGCGACAACGAAGTCCTTGCTGGAAAGAAGGGATGTAATAGTTGTGGCGAGCGTTTCCTGCATATACGGTCTTGGCAGGAGAAAAGCCTATGAAGATGCGATACTCCGTTTTTCGGTTGGGGAGAGATGGGAACGCCGGGATCTGATGATGAAACTTGTGGCCAACCACTACGAAAGGAACGATCTGGTGCTTGAACCCGGTAATTTCAGGGTTCGCGGAGGAGTCCTTGAAGTTTTTCCGGCATACAGCGATCAGGCTGTCAGAATTATTTTGGAAGAGGATCTTATAGAGAGGATCGAGGAGATCGATCCTCTTACGGGGAAGAAGATTCTATCAAAACCTGATGCTGCCATATTTCCGGCACAGCATTACATAACATCTCCGGAGGCTATAGCCGAGGCGCTCCCGGAGATCCAGAAGGAACTTGAAACACAGGTGGCCCTTTTCAGGTCGCAGGGAAAGCTTCTCGAGGCCCAACGGCTGGAGATGAGGACCAGGTACGATATGGAAATGCTTTCACAGGTAGGTTACTGTTCCGGCATAGAAAATTATTCGAGGATACTTGATGGTCGGGATCCTGGAGATACACCCGGGACCCTGATGGATTTTTTTCCTGAAAATTTCCTTTTTTTCGTCGACGAATCACACATGACGATCCCGCAGGTCCAGGGTATGTTCAACGGTGACAGGGCAAGGAAGGAAACACTTGTCGAGCATGGTTTCCGGCTTCCATCCTGTCTCGACAACCGTCCACTGAAGTGGGACGAGTTCCGGGAGTTTCTTCGCCAGGCTTGTTTCGTCTCTGCGACGCCGGGGGACTGGGAACTGGATTCTTCTACCAATGTGGCAGAACTGATCGTAAGACCAACAGGAGTTGTGGATCCGGAGGTCGAGGTTGTCCCCGCGACGGGGCAGGTCGATGACCTGACGGAGAGACTCAGATCTGTCGTGTCGAGGGGCGAAAGAGCCCTGGTAACTACCCTTACCAAGAGATCATCCGAGGATCTGGCAGAATATCTTTCGGAGATTGGCTTTGGTGTCAGGTATATTCACTCGGAACTTGACGCTTTCGAGAGGGCGGAACTGATCAGGGACCTGAGAAGGGGAGATATTTCGGTTCTGGTTGGCGTCAACCTCCTGAGGGAGGGGATAGACCTCCCCGAGGTTTCATTCGTCGGGATCATTGACGCGGACAGGGAGGGTTTTCTTCGATCCAGGAGGTCCCTCATACAGATCATAGGAAGGGCAGCCAGGAATACATCCGGAACTGTCGTTCTTTATGCTGACCATATGACCGGAAGTATAGAGGCCGCAATGGATGAGACAAACAGGCGCAGGGAAAAACAGCTTGCCCACAACCTGAAACACGGCATTACCCCGGTCAGCATACACAAAAAGATAACGGCGCTCCTTCCCGAGGAATTACTGGAGGATATGGGGCCAAATCTCCGCACAAAACCCGGGGGAGATGGTTTTACAAGGCAGGAACTGGAAGAACTTATGTGGAAGGCAGTTGAACGTCTTGATTTTGAGAAGGCAGCCGCTATAAGGGATATTCTTCACGGGGAGAAAGGAGGGGAGGTCAGTCGTGCCGCAATGGATAGAAGTAAGGGGCGCAAGGCAGCACAATCTGAAAAACATAGACGTAGACATTCCTAAAAACCGTTTTGTGGTTATTACGGGACCTTCCGGCTCGGGGAAATCCTCCCTTGCGTTTGACACGATATATGCCGAAGGTCAGCGCCGCTACGTGGAGTCCCTCTCATCTTACGCGCGCCAGTTCCTGGGAGTCCAGGACAAACCTGATGTGGATGATATCTCCGGACTTTCCCCGGCAATATCGATAGAGCAGAAGGGAGTTTCTCATAACCCCCGCTCAACGGTGGGGACCGTGACCGAAATATACGATTACCTCAGGCTGCTTTTCGGCCGGGCGGGAATTCCGGTTTGCCCCCGGTGCGGTAAACCTGTTGAAAAGCATAGTGTCGACGAGATACTGGAGATTCTTTTCCAGAAGAATGAAGGCAAAAATGTGGATATTCTATCACCGGTGGTCAGGGGAAAGAAGGGTGAGTTCAGGAACCTTTTTCTCCAGTACCAGAAGGAGGGGTACCTGCGGGCGCGGGTTGACGGAACAGTCCTGTGGCTTGAGGAGGAGATCCCCCTCGACAGGAACAAAAAGCATGATATAGAGATCCTTGTCGACCGCCTGACAGTAATGCCGGAGAAGCGCGAGAGGATCGCCGAAGCTGTGGAGAATGCCCTTTCTCTCAGCAAAGGATACGTGCTTCTGGCTTTCGAGGGAGAGGAGACTATCATTTCAGAGAAATTTGCCTGTCCTGAGTGCGATATTACTCTGCCTGAGATAGAACCGAGGCTTTTTTCATTCAACAGTCCTTTTGGGGCCTGTCCGGATTGCAGTGGCCTGGGCAGCCACCAGTATTTTTCGGAAGAACTGGCAGTCGATCCGTCTGTCTCTCCCCTTGAAGGTGCACTTCTACCCTGGAAGAACAAACACTACATGCTTCGTAAACTCAAATCTCTTGCTTTACACACGGGCTGGAAAATGGACAGCCCTTTTCGTGACCTCGAACCGGAGGTTAGAGAGGCAATACTTTACGGCTATTCGGTGAAAATCCCCCTTACCTTCCGCGAGGGCAGAAAAGAGATGTCATATATGGGCAGGTACGAGGGGTTGATCCCGTGGCTGGAGACACGGTGGAAAGATACCGAATCGGAATCGGTAAGGAACGAGATAGCCAGCTTTAGAGCCGAAGATGTTTGCCAGTCATGCGGAGGGCGGCGCCTCCGTCCTGAGGCGCTTTCTGTCAAAGTTGACGGGCTGACGATAGGAGAAGTTGTTGACATGCCCGTTTCAGAGCTCCTTGAGCGCCTTATGGGCGCCAGGGTGCATGAATTCATGATGGAACCCGCAAAAAGGATAATCGAGGAAATATCGAAGAGGCTTTCTTTTATGGTTGACGTCGGAGTTGGATACCTTACCCTTTCCAGAAGGGCTGATACCCTCAGTTCGGGTGAAAGTCAGAGGATAAGGCTCGCAACCCAGATAGGATCCAAACTGAGCGGTGTTCTTTACGTCCTTGATGAACCTACTATAGGCCTTCACCCGAGAGATACAGCCAGGCTTCTGGTAACGCTGGAAGCCATCCGGGATCTGGATAATACTGTGCTTGTCGTTGAACATGACCGGGATACCATGACAAGGGCCGACTACATTATTGAACTGGGGCCTGCCGCCGGAGAATTTGGAGGAGAGGTAACAGCCAGGGGCACGCCGGAAGAGATAGCCAGAATATCCTCCCTTTCCGGCCCATTTCTGACTGGAAGGGAATTCGGTCTCTCGATAAGGGAAAAACATCTCAAAGCCCCCGAAGGCTTCATAAACATAAGAGGCGCGGGAGAAAATAACCTGAAAAATATCGACGTAAAGTTTCCCCTGGGCAGACTTGTCTGCATCAGCGGCGTTTCGGGATCCGGCAAGAGCACCCTCATGAACGAGGTCCTCTACAAGGGTCTGAGAAGAAAACTTGACAGGAATTTTCGTGAGAGAGCGGGAAAGCATACGGATATAGAGGGGTGGGAGGCCCTGAAAAACGTCATCATGATAGATCAGGCTCCAATCGGAAGAACCCCGCGCTCGAATCCGGCCACATATACGCAGCTTTTTACTCCCATAAGAGAGTTGTTTGCTTCACTGCCTGAATCCCGGATCCGGGGTTACGGCCCTGGACGCTTCAGCTTTAATGTCAAGGGAGGGCGATGCGAGGCCTGCCGTGGGGATGGTGAGGTCAGGATATCCATGCTCTTTATGCCTGATGTATACGTCAAGTGTGACGTATGCAATGGCAAAAGATACAACAGGGAGACTCTTGATGTCCGTTACAAGGGTAAAAACATATCTGAAGTACTTGATATGCCAGTTGAAGAAGCGGGAGTCTTTTTCGGTGATATTCCGAGGATAGCAAGAAGGCTTGCTGTCCTTAAGGAAGCCGGGCTGGGCTATATGAGGCTTGGACAGCCCGCCACGACTCTCAGCGGCGGAGAGGCACAGAGGGTCAAACTTGCCGAAGAACTTGGCAAAAAGTTCAGGGGCCACACAATCTATCTTCTTGATGAACCGACCACGGGCCTTCATTACACGGATGTAAGAAAACTTCTTGTCCTTCTGCAGAAGATCGTTGACCATGGCAACACGGTGGTTTTGATCGAGCATAACCTGGATGTTCTGGCTTCGGCTGATCACCTGGTAGACCTGGGCCCCGAGGGAGGAGGAGGCGGCGGGAAGGTCATGGATACGGGAACGCCCGCAGAGATATCCAAAAAGGCCAGAGGACATACGGGACGGTTCCTTGCGGAATATCTGGATCAGTTAAAGGGGAGGGAAGACAATGACAGAGCGGCAGGATGAGAAAAATCAGATGGATAACGATATCTGCTACGGAAGGAATTCGGTCAGGTCTGCCGTTGCCTCCACCCCGGACCTGTGTTCCAGGGTAATGATTTCGGAATCTCTTTCTGGAAAAGAAAAACAGGAGATCACTTCTCTCTGCCGGGATTCTGGTGTTGCCTGGCAAATGGTAAAACCGGCCTTGCTTGATAACCTTGTGCCAGCCGGAAGACACCAGGGATTTGCCGTCAGGTTGTCTGCTGTGCCACTTTTGGAGGTTGAGGACCTGGAGTCCCGAAAGGAGTTGTTTCCGGGGCCCGATCTTCTTCTTCTGCTGGATCATGTCCAGGATCCGCAGAATCTTGGAGCTGTTGCCAGAAGCGCTGAAGTTTTTGGCGCCGGCGCGATTATTCTCCCCAGGAGAAGATCCGCCATGCCGACGTCTACGGTAATGAGGACCAGCGCGGGAGCCATAGCCAGGGTTCCAGTGGCGGGAGTGGTCAATGTTTCCAGGACGCTGGAGACGTTAAAAAATTGGAACTACTGGATAGTGGGACTTCACCACGAATCCCGCCAGGTACTCGGGAGCATTCCTCTTCCGGAAAGAACGGTGCTTGTTGTGGGCGGCGAAGATAGCGGAATATCCCGACTTGCGGCCAGGTCCTGCGATCATCTTCTCCGTATTCCCATGGTTGGCAGTACGGGATCCCTCAACGCAGCGACTGCCGCAGCCATAGGGATGTACGAGTGGAGGAGAGCGGTTGACAAGGGAGTTGTGCACGAGTAAAATTCAACACGCACTATCCTGGGTGGTTAGTTCAGCGGGAGAACGCTTCCCTGACACGGAAGAGGTCGCAGGTTCGATCCCTGCACCACCCACCATTGTGATCATGGGGATGTCCGTCAAGGGCATCCCTTTTTGTTTTGGCCTGTCCTTATGGAATATAATTATTATATACAAATCTGGAGGTATGAGATGATCAGGGGGATAGGGATCGATATGTGCAGTATCCCTCGCCTGGCAAGGGCTCTCGGGAACCCCCGTTTCCTGGATCGTGTCTTCACTGTCGAGGAAAGGGATTATGTAGCGCGAAGTGGAGGTAATCCGAGACATTATGCTTCGGCTTTTGCCGCAAAGGAAGCCTTTGCCAAAGCCGGTGGGTGGGGAATTGCCGTGGTGGGACTCCGTAACGTATGGCTCTCAAGAGATAAAGACGGACCTTCCCTTATGCTTGCTCCCCATGCCATGTCACTGGTCGAATCCATAAAAGCCGCAACAGCCCATGTAAGCGTTACTCATGAAGGAGATTTCGCCGTTGCGGTTGTAATTCTGGAGGGGTGAGAATCATTCGTTATCTATTTGATCCCGTCGATATCCGTGAAGCCGACAGGAGGGCCATGTCCGAAATTGGTGTTCCGGGCACGATTCTAATGGAGAACGCAGGCAGGGGAATTGCCGATGCAATTTTTGCGCGTTTCCCGGCGGCAAGAAAGTTTCTTTTTGTTTGCGGTCCGGGTAACAACGGAGGGGATGGGCTGACCGCTGCCAGACATGTTCTGATCAGGGGAAAGGAAGCATTGGTGATTCTGGTCTGTGATCCGGGGAAGTTGACTGTCGAATCGGCCCGGAACCTTGAAATTCTTAAAAATATGGGTTGTCGATTGCAGGATTCATATTCCCTCTCAGCAGAGGATATTTCTGCTGCCGCGTCTGAAAGCGATATTGTGGTGGAAGCACTCCTTGGGAGTGGTTCCTCGGGGGCTCCAAGAGGCGAGATCCTGAGGGTAATTAAAGCGATCCCCGGATCGGCTACGGTAGTAGCGGTTGATGTTCCTGCGGGAGTTGACCCTTCTGACGGGAGGGTAGAAGGATTCGCGCTAAGGGCTGACCTGACGGTTACGATGCTCGCGGAAAAAACCGGACTGGAGATAATGCCCGGAAGGGAATACTGTGGAGACATCGAAATTGTTGATATAGGCGTTCCCCCGTCTTCCGTCCTGCCCGAAAAGAGCGGAGTTTCGATCTTCCTCCCGACCGATGCCGGAAGGCTGCTGCCTGAATGGAGTGGGACAACCCACAAGGGGAGCAGAGGATTTGTTCTTGTGGTTGGAGGAAGTTCCAGGTATTGGGGGGCTCCCGTCCTGTCTGCCCTTGGTGCGCTGAAGGCAGGCGCCGGCTGCGTTGTCGTGGCGGCTCCAGAAGAAAGCGCCGCATTCGCCGGGGGCTATCCTGAGATGATCTTTACCGAGACAATCTGCGATGGAGGATTTCTCTCACCGGCCACATGGGACCTTGTGATCGAACAATGGGGTGGAAGGATCGATTCCATTGTGGCCGGACCAGGCATGGACCGGGGAAAACCTGTCGAGGAACTTTTTACAAGGATCTGGAGAGAATGGCAGGGATCTCTCTGCGTGGACGGAGATGCCCTCCACTTTCTTGGAAAGGGCCAAGGCCCGTTCCCACTGAGGGGAAATACCGTTATAACTCCCCATGAGGGAGAGGCAGCATCCCTTCTTTCGAGGGAAAGACCCAGTGTTTCCGCCTCCAGGCTGGAAGCCGTCAGGGCCCTTTTTGAAAATTACGGGACCTGTGTCCTTAAAGGAGCATCTTCCCTGGTTTGCGGTGATTCAGGGGTCCGGGTTATCCCCTATAACCTGCCGGGGTTATCTGTCCCGGGTTCCGGGGATGTCCTTTCGGGTGTGGCAGGAGCCATGCTGGGTATGGGGATCGCAGCAGAGGACGCGGCCGCCTCCTCTGCTTGCCTGCATGCCATAGCAGGGTCTTTCCTCCAGGAAGAGAGAGGCTTTAACGGCATCCTTGCAAAAGAGATAGCCATGGCCCTGCCCATGGCCATTATGTATGCCCGCTCAGGGGCAGGGCGTAACAGCCAATGAAAAAGAACGGTCAGGTAATTGTTACCGGCTCTGCCGAGGAGACAAGAATGGTTGGCGAAAAATTGTCAGGGGTGGTTGTTCCCGGAGAATTTGTTCTTTTGTATGGTCCCCTTGGTGCGGGCAAAACTGAGTTCGTAAGGGGTTTTGCCAGGGGGTGTGGATGGGAAGAAGTCAGGAGCCCGTCCTTTACCATAGTTAACGAGTACTATTCGGAACCCCCGATTATCCATGTGGATTTTTACAGGGTCGACAGGGCTTCATCGGAAGAGTTTGCCCTTGAGGAATATTCGGCGGAAGGTTGCGTCGTGATAGTGGAGTGGGCGGATCTGTGGGAATCTCCCGATGACTTGCCGGCATGGGAGGTCAGGTTCAGCCCCTGTGGAGAAGAGCAACCGGGTCAGGACGATCGGAAAATATACATCGAGATTATTCGGCGCGGAAAGGAATTGCCTTCTGTCCTTCAAAGCAGGTTCCAGGTATCTGACCGAAGAGGAAAGAGGATGGAGAAATGATTGTCCTTGGAATAGACTGTTCGACAAAAGGTACCAACGTGGGAGTTGCCAGGAACGGAACAATAATTTCAGAATATAATGTGTCAATAGGAAGGCGGCAGTCGGCCGATCTTCCGTGGCTTGTCGAAAAAGCCCTTTCCGATGCAGGAATCGACCTGCGTGAACTTGACCTGATCGCCTCCTCTTCCGGGCCGGGGTATTTCACCGGCATAAGGGTGGGGATTTCCTATGCCGCCGCCCTGGCTGAAGGTCTGGAGAAAAAAATAGTGTTGCCCGATTCCCTGCACTGCCTTGCGGCGCCTTTCCTTGACGAAAACAGGAGGGTTATGTCTGTGATCCGCTCCAGAAAGGGATACTTTTACTATTCCGTTCTTGAAGGTCAATACTCAGAGCCTCGCCTGATAACGCCCCCTTCACTTGAGCCAACCGCAGTACTGATGAATATCTGCGGAATTTTCAATCCTTCGGTTCTGGTCCTTGACGGCGACCCGGTTTTCCGGGAGGAGATGAAGATTCCTGATTCTGTTTATGCCGAGTGGGTATCTGTAAGAGGCGGATGGGTCGCCCTTATTGGAGAATCTCTCTCAAAAAACGCGATACCTCCATCAGAAGCAAGGGGTTTCTACATCAGAGAGCCTGATATTGGACAAAGAAAATTCCCTGAATGAAAAAAAGTCACTGTTCAAGTTATTCAATGAAGTGTATTATATTTTTCGTCGACCTTACAAGTGAAAAAGTGAACATGCCTGATCCCGGGGAAGAAGGTGGAATATGGTAACAGGTTCGCAACAGGAAATATTTTTACGAATCAAAGGAGGGATGCGGGATTATGGATCTGATCGAGAAACACCCGATACTGGATTTCAACCACGGAGAAAAAGTCAAGTTCACCTTTGATGGTGCGGAGATGGAAGGTTTTGAAGGGGACCCGATAGCAGCCGCGCTCCACGCCAATGGAGTCAGGGTTTACCGCGAGACTCCCATCAAAAAACAGACCAGGGGTTTTTTCTGCGCAATAGGAAAGTGTTCTTCGTGCTTTATGGTTGTCGATGGAGTGCCGAATGTCCGCACGTGCGTTACCCCTCTGAAGAGTGGCATGCGGGTCGAGACGCAGCGAGGCAAGGGCGTCATCGCTATTGATGCCGAGTAGAGAGGAAGGTGGATTCGTTGCGTCAGACTGAAGTTCTTGTCATAGGCGGAGGTCCCGCCGGGTTGAGCGCCGCTCTCGAGGCGGCATCGCTTGGTTGCGAGGTCACCCTCGTTGACAGCGACCTGGCTCTGGGCGGACAGCTCATCAAACAGACCCATAAATTTTTTGGATCGAAAGAGGAACGAGCCGGGACAAGAGGTTTTGTCATATCCCGGATGCTTCTTGAGGAACTGGATAGTTTCAAGGAAAAGGTAAAGGTCTTCAGCAATTGCACTGCCACGGGATTCTACAAGGAAGACGGAGTGGTTTCCTGTGTTGTGGGTGAAGAGGAATATTTCAGGATCAAGCCCAAAAAGATCATCATGGCAACCGGGGCACAGGAACGTCTGCTGCCCTTCCCTTTGAATCATCTTCCCGGAGTTTACGGTGCCGGTGCTGTGCAGACCCTTATGAATGTTTATGGCGTTGTACCAGGAAAAAAAGTCATCATGGTAGGAGCAGGCAATATCGGTCTTATTGTTAGTTACCAGCTGATGCAGGCCGGAGTCGAGATCGCCGGGATCGTAGAGGCGATGGATAAGGTCGGTGGCTACTGGGTACATGCCGCCAAGGTCAGAAGGCTCGGTGTCCCGATCTATCTGCGCCATACAATCAGGGAAGCCCTTGGAGACCAGGTGGTTTCCGGTGCCATAATTCAGGAAATAGATGAAAAGTTCCAGCCCACGGGCAAGGAGATCAAGGTAGATGCCGATGTGATCTGTATGGCCGTAGGCCTTACCCCGACCTGCGAACTTTTGTGGCAGGCAGGGTGTGAAATGGCGTTCGTCCCACAGCTTTGCGGCCATGTGGCCCAGCGCGATCTCAATATGCGGACCAGCCATCCAGACATCTGGGTCGCCGGTGACGCTGCGGGGATCGAAGAGGCTTCAGCGGCCATGGTCGAAGGTCGTATGGCAGGTGTTGGAGTCGCCAAATCTCTTGGTCACGGTGACGCCCGGGATCTGTCCAAAAGGATGGAAGAATATCGGCGCCGCATAGGGGATCTCAGGGGAGGCGAGGTCGGGCAGAAGATCTGCCAGGGCCTCCAGTGTTGCACTGTCGACGAGTGGGGGGTGTGCTCCATTGACTGACAAGGTTAAGCTCTTCAATGGCGGAGTTCTCACCGAACCTCGCAAGGGAGCAATAGAACCGCCGAAGGAACTCTGGGAGGGGAAAAAGAACGGCCTTGTAATAATCGAGTGCCCGCAGAGAATTCCCTGCAATCCTTGCCATACAAGCTGCCCCACCGGGGCTGTCAAGCCCTTCAAGGATATCAATGACCAGCCCGAGATCGATTATGACAAATGTACCGGGTGCGCCAGGTGTGTAGCCGTTTGCCCTGGGCTGGCCTGTATCGTTGTGGATCTAACCTGGGGAGGAAGCGATGTCGCTCTTATGAAACTGCCCTACGAGATGCTTCCCCTTCCCGAAGAGGGACAGGAAGTCGAATGCCTAAACCGCGTCGGCGAAGAAGTAGCCAAGGGCAAGGTCGTCAAGGTAACCGAACCGATGAATGACAGGACCAAAGTCGTTCATGTTGAGGTTCCTGGATCCCTCGTAATGGAAATCAGGACGATCAGGGTGGTGAAGTAGCCGTGAGTGACAAAATGACCAATGATATAGTTATCTGCCGTTGCGAGGAGGTAACCCTTGGAGAGATCAGGGAGTGGATAGCCAAGGGCTACGAGACATTTGACGAACTCAAAAGGGTACTTCGTGTCGGAATGGGCCCCTGCCAGGGTAGAGGCTGTCGCGAAATGATCCTGAGAGAGATCGCCCAGAAAACAGGCAAGACTGTTGCCGATATCGATCCAGGGACATTCCGTCAACCCTCAAAGCCGGTCAAGCTTGCAGTTTTGGCCGAGGGGGGAGACAAGTAATGACCTGGAAGAGAACCGCCGATGTCGTTATAGTCGGTGGCGGCGTGCAGGGTTGCTCTATCGCCTATAATCTGGCAAAACTGGGCGTCAGAAATATTGTTGTTCTCGAAAAAGGGACTATCTGTTCCGGTTCAACTGGCAGGTGCGGCGCGGGGATACGAGCCCAGTGGGGGACCGAGATGAACTGCCGTTTCGGTCTCGCTTCTGTTGAGAAGTTCGAACAGCTCCACGAAGAGCTTGGGATGGACTGCGGTCTCAACCAGAGCGGGTATCTCATGGTGGCCTACAAGGAGAGCGAGTTCGAGCAATTGCAGAAAAGCATGAAATTGCAGAACAGCCTTGGCATCAACACCAGGGTCGTAAGTTACGATGAAGCCAGGGAGATATGCCCGGGACTTGCCGCGGAGGATGCCGTCGGGTTTACATTCCATAACAGGGATGGTCACGCCGATCCTTTCCTGACCACATTTGCTTTCATGGAGGCCGCCAAAAGACTGGGGGTCGTTTTCCACAGATTCACGGAAGTCACTGATATCAGGACCGTTGCCGGAAAGGTTGCCGGTGTATCCACTACCGCTGGTGATATCGATGCTCCGGTAGTTGTGAACGCTGCGGGTGGATACTCTCAATTCATCTCAACGATGGCGGGGGTGGAAATACCCAATTTCTCCGAGAGGCACGAGATTATTATTACCGAGCCTGTCGAGGCTGGTGTGTGCCCCCCGATGCTTATGAGTTTCTCGGGCAACTACTACATCCAGCAGAGGCCCCATGGTTCTATAATCGGGGGATGCAGCCCCGAAGGACATCCCCAGGACTATGAACTTGGAGCCTCCTGGGATTTTATCGAGATGATGTCTCGTACCTTTGTTAAACTCCTTCCCCGCACAAAAGGGGTCAGGGTTGTCAGGCAGTGGTCGGGACTCTACAACATGACTCCCGACAAGCAGCCTATTCTTTGCGAAGCGGATAATGTCAAAGGGTTTTACCTCTCTGTTGGTTATTCTGGACACGGGTTCATGTTCGCGCCGATATCCGGGGAACTTCTTGCCCAGAAGATCACTGGAAAAACACCATGGATCAGTATCGACATGCTCCACTACGACAGGTTCGAAAAGGGAGAACTTCTTGTAGAACCGGCGGTCGTTTGATTTTCCCAGAGGACAGGGAGGAACGTGGGAGGGATAGCCGAAGAGGCCCCTCCCATTTTTTTGTCTCAAAAATGGTTAATTATCTCAATTGAACGAGAATTATCCTTTGTAATGCAATATTCAATATATAGATACAAATATCACTTGTCCCCCGACTCACAAGGTGGCATAATGACTTGCAGATAAATATTTTCCGGAAAAAGAAACGATCGTTTTGAAGGGAAGGTGAGTTGTTTGCCGAAAAGATTCAATGTTGAAGTGAACTCCGCTTGGTGTAAGGGCTGTGGCCTGTGCATGGCCGTATGCCCCAAGAAGGTTTTCGATTTCGATGGAAACCTCAAATCAACTCCAGCCAGGATCCAGGATTGCATAGGCTGCAAGCAGTGCGAGAATATCTGTCCAGACCTTGCTATTACAGTGGAAGGGAGTGGAGAAGATGCCCAGAAATGAATTCTGGCAGGGTAACGTCTCCCTTGCCCAGGGAGCTTTGGCCGCGGGGTGCAGGTTCTTTGGGGGCTACCCGATAACTCCTTCTTCGGAAATTGCAGAGACGATGGCAGAAGAGCTTCCGGCACTGAACGGCAGGTTTATCCAGATGGAAGACGAGATAGCGGGTATAGCAGCTACCATAGGCGGTTCTGTAGCCGGATATAAGGCCATGACTGCCACGTCAGGCCCCGGTTTTTCCTTGAAGCAGGAAAACCTGGGTCTCGCCTATATGGCTGAGATCCCCATTGTTGTCGTAGACGTAATGAGGGGCGGTCCCTCGACGGGGCTTCCGACCTCTATTGCCCAGCAGGATGTGATGCAGGCCAGATGGGGATCCCACGGAGACCATGCCACGATAGCCTATGCCCCTTCTTCTGTACAGGAGTGTTACGAGATAGCCATCAAGGCTTTCAATATGGCTGAACGTTTCAGACAGCCCGTTCTGATTATGAGCGACGAGGTCCTGGGACATATGAGAGAAAAGGTTGTTGTCCCTGAAGAGGGTTCATTCCCCCTGGTCAATCGGAAACGTCCTACCTGCGATCCTGAAAATTTCATTCCCTACAGTCCAGATCCGGAAGACAACCTGCCCCCCATGGCATCCTTTGGGGACGGGTATCGCTGGCATATTACGGGCCTGACCCACAACGAGTGGGGATTTCCGACCAACTGTGCTTCGGAGATCGCCAAAAAATCGGCAAGACTGATGGACAAGGTCAGTGCCTACCGGGATGACATCGTCGAATATGAAACAGAAACTGTCGATGACGCGGAGATCATCGTCCTTGCCTACGGAAGCGTTGCAAGGACTGCACTGAGCGCCGTCAGGCAGGCAAGGAAGAACGGAATGAAGGTGGGCTATTTCAGACCCATAACGCTGTGGCCTTTCCCAGATAGGGAGATCGAGGCCCTCGCGGGAAAATGCGCCTCCATCCTGGTCCCGGAACTCAACTTTGGACAAATGATACTCGAGGTCGAGCGTGCGGTGCACGGAAAGGCGAATGTAGTCCAGATGAGCCTTGTAAACGGTGAGCTGTTCCAGCCCTCCGAGATCCTGGAAAAAATCGAGGAGGTGGCCCGATAATGCCCCGTCCTGAAGTTTTTGACTGGCTAAGGAAAAAGTTCTTTCCCCACATGTGGTGTCCGGGCTGTGGTCATGGCATCATCATGCACGCGATCCTGCGCGCCCTGATCGATTCAGGGAAAAAGAGAGAAGAGACAGTAATAGCATCCGGGATAGGTTGTTCCAGCCGTATGCCCGGCTACCTTGATTGTTGCACGATGCATACTACCCACGGACGTTCCCTGGCTTTCGCGACAGGCATCAAACTTTCCAATCCTGAACTGACAATAATCGATGTCATGGGCGACGGTGACTGTACCGCCATAGGCGGGAACCATTTCATACATGCATGCCGGCGCAATATCGGGATTACCGCAGTGGTAATGAACAACAATATCTATGGAATGACCGGGGGGCAGGCTTCGCCGACCACACCTCTCGGGGCCAAGGCTACGACAGCTCCATATGGTGCCATAGACCCGCCCTTCGATGTTTGCAAACTGGCCCAGGGAGCCGGGGCCACCTATGTCGCCAGAGCTACCATAGCCCAGCCGTTGCTTTGCGAGCAGTATCTGACACACGGTATCGCCAACAAGGGTTTCTCCGTTATTGAGATCATTTCCAGCTGTCATACCCAGTTTGGAAGAAAGAACAACAGGAGAACTCCCGTTGACAACCTGAACTACCTCAAGAACTCATCGGTCCCTCTGGCCAGGTCCGAAACCATGACGCCCGAAGAACTCGAAGGAAAGATCGTTACAGGTGAATTTGTGAAAAGAGAATCTCCCGAATATACCGATCTTTACCTTGACCTGATCTCCCGCGTAAGGGGGGGTAAGTAATGAGTGATCGTTACGAGATCCGTTTTGCCGGTTCCGGTGGCCAGGGTGTTATCCTTGCGGCGGTTGTGGTCGGTGAAGCGGCCGCAATTTTTGAGGGCCTGAACGCGGTTCAATCCCAGGCCTACGGACCAGAGGCACGCGGCGGGAAGTCCAAATCAGAGGTCGTTATTTCCAGGGACGGGATCGACTATCCCAAGGCCACTGCCCCGAATCTGCAGATAATCCTGAACCAGACTTCCTGCGACGAGTTTGTGGCTGACACGGCAAAAGGCGGAGTGGTTATCGCGGACGACACTTACGTGAATTCCGTTCCCAATTCTGATGCCGAGGTTTACATGCTTCCTATTGTCAAGACCGCAAGAGAAAAGATTGGCAGGGAACTTGTGACCAACATGGTTGCACTGGGTGTAACCGCAAGGGTCCTTGAGGCTGAGCGCCTGATGAAACCTGAATCTCTCAAGAAGGCCATTCTTCAACGGGTACCTAAGGGCACAGAAGAGATGAACGAACGTGCCTTCAATGAAGGGTACGAATTGATGAAGGCAAAAAAATAAACAGCGTCATAACTGATATAATTTCAGGGGCGGGGGGGGTAAGACCCTCCGCCCCTTTTGATTTATGCTGCCATGGCAGGGTTCCGAAAAGGGGTGGGTGGTGTTTTTGAAGGATAGTGAAGGAAAGATCATCAGTGCCAACGTTGAGACAGTCAACAGCCGGGGGGATGGTGTCGTAAGGTCAGGCGATGACCGTTTCGTTTTTTTTGTGCCCGGTGCCCTGCCAGGAGAAAGGATCACGGGTAAGGTCGTCATAGTAAAGAAAAGCTACGGAGTGCTGGATCTTTTAGAGGTGAAGGAACCCAGCCCCGAACGGATAGAGCCCCGATGCCCGTGGTACGGAAGATGCGGAGGGTGTGCCCTTCAGCATGCTTCATATGGCTTCCAGCTCAAGATGAAGGATACCGTTGTCAGGGATGCGTTCAGAAAGGTGGCATCAATGGTTTTGCCTGGCTTTGAAGGATGTGTGCCTTCACCGCTCCAATGGGGTTATCGCAACAAGGCCTCTTTTCCCGTGCAGATGTCCAAAGGTGTAGCAAGAGCTGGTTTCTATAGCCAGAAAAGTCACGATCTTGTCCCTGTGGATGTCTGCCCTGTCCTGGAAGAGAGGCTGGAAAGCTGGATAGGTCCTGTCGGGTCTGCCCTGAAAAGGAGCGGGATCCAGGCATACGATGAATCGGAACATAATGGGCTGCTTCGTCATATTGTCGCTCGCTGTGCCGGAAGAACCCCGTCTTCGATGGTGGTTCCTGTGGTATGCCTTGCCCCTGGAAAAGACATTCCTGCCGAATTAAAAAACCTTGCAGACATGTTCATGGAGGAATTCTCGGGTGTCGGCGGTGTCAACATTAATTTCAATCCCTTGAGAGGGAACACAATCCACGGGAGATACTCCAGGCTTGTCGCGGGTGATGGTTCCATAACTGACAATATTTGCGGTTTTTCCGTGAAATACGGTCCCACGTCTTTTTTCCAGATCAATTCACCTCAGGCGGAGTTCCTTTTCAAGGCCACGGTTGAAGAACTGGATTTGCTGGGATGCGAAAGAGTCCTGGAACTCTACAGCGGTACTGGTGCACTTACGCTTAACCTTGCCAGAGGCAGGAAGAAGGTACATGCCGTGGAGGAATGGCCAGAATCAGCAGGTTACCTCAGGGAGAACGCCTTGATCAACGGGGTCGAAAATATTCAGGTTCTCGAGATGAGTTCCGAGAGGGGCGTTCAATTTCTGGGGAGGGCGAAATTCGATGTCGTTGTAGTGGATCCACCAAGAAAGGGTTGCTCCGAGCATGTTCTGAAAGGAATAAGCGCGATAGACCCCGAAAGCGTTATTTATATTTCCTGCAACCCGTCGACCCTTGCCCGGGATTGTGCATTTCTCATGGAAAAGGGATACAGACTTCGAAATATCAGAACTTTTGATATGTTCCCTCAGACATTCCACGTTGAAACCATAGCTACGATGGTAAAAGAGAGGAGGAAAAATAGAAAACCAGGTCCTGTGGTCGGAAAGGTCCGAGAATCGTGAATTGTGAATCGGGTGAATAGTGTGAAGCAGGAAAAACCAGGGCAAGGCCTTTTGGGTTCTCGGAAAAAGATTATTCTGCGTTCTGTGGCGCAAGAACCTGAGGGTGTAAACGGTAAGCTGGAGGGGCGGAAAAACGAGGCGGCAGGCTGAATATGCCTGGTGGCCTTGAAGTGCAGAACCCTGATGCGGGATTGGATGCTTGTCAAAGCGGTTGACCCAATCTATAATGTTCCATCGAGGGCGGACATAGCTCAGTGGTAGAGCATCGGCTTCCCAAGCCGAGGGTCGCGGGTTCAAATCCCGTTGTCCGCTCCATTTTTATCCTCACAGACAGTTTGCCCCCGGGTATGTGTTCAGGGCAATTCGTGATTATTCTAAAAAAATCGTGTATTTCCCGTTTGTAGAACAAGAAAAATATGAGGCAATCTTTAGGTTGACATGAGAAGGAGCGCCCATTAAAATCATGAAGGTTTGTTAAAAATTTCTCTTTATACAGTATTATGCATGCTAGGGGGGTAATTTGCGTGGCGAAGAACATCGCGGATGAAATTACCGAAGCCGAGGCAAAGGGAAAACAGATGGTCCAGGACGCCCGTACCGAAGGGGCCCGGATACTTGCCCAGGCGAAGAGTGAATCGGAGGATATGGTAAAGGCGGCGAAGCAGAATTTTCACAGGTCATTCCGTGAGGCTGTAGTCAAACTTGAGGCTGAGGCAGAAGTCGAAGCGGAAAAGATCGTAGAAAAGGGGAGAGCTGAGGCCGAGAAGTACGCCGGGGCACATGAGAGCAACATTGATGATGCTGCAGCATGGGTCGCCGAAGAGGTGATCGGTCGATATGGCAGTAACAAAGTTTAAAAAAATCAGGATCCTTTCGCATCACGAAGCACTGGATCATGTCATCGCAGAGATCCAGAAGCTTGGATGCTGCGAGATAATTGACCGGGATGATGGTGGGAACGAAACTGGATCCGTAGTTTCAACTTCAGACAGGTCCCGGGACAGGGGATCTTTGGATCTTGATTCGAGTCTTTCAGACGTAAGGTTTATTTTGCGTTTTCTCGAGCCCCTGTACAAGGAAGAGGGCGGGAAGCTCGAAAGAATCCTTGGACCCAAACCTCCTGTTTCATTCTCTGATCTTTCCCTGCTAAAAAAGAGTACCGATATTTCGATGATCAATTCAGAAGCCCGCGCAATTGAGAGACAACTTGCAGAGACCCGTTCAGAACTTGCCCAGATATCCAACCAGTCACTTCTTCTTGATTCAATAAAAGGATTTACTCTTCCCCTCTGGATGATATCAAGGGGGACCGGGAAGGTCATGGGAGTGATGGGAACCATCGCTTCCTCCCAGGCATCGGCCCTTGAGTCTGATTTCAGTAATGCCTCACAAGGGGAAGGGCATATCTTTATCGCTCCGGTATCAGAAAAACAACCGGAGACAAATGCCGTGCTGGTTTTCTCCCGTTCACGTGAGAGTGCCGTAATGGAATCGGCAGTGAAGAACGGTTTTTCCAGGATTGAGTGTCCCCAGGGTCTCGAAATGACTCCCGGAGAGGAACTGGAAAGGCTGGAAGGACTTGCGGCCGAACTCGAAACAAGACTGGAAGAGGCAGAGAAAAAAGCATATAGCCTGGCCCAGAGCTGGGTTCCGATCGTCAGAAAGCTCAACGATTTTCTTAATGTTTCCATAGCCCGTCGTGATGCAGCCGGATCAGGCGAATCTACAACGATGGTTTCGATACTCCGTTTTTGGGTTCCCGCGGACCGAACAGGGGACCTCGAAAAGGCATTGGCGCCATATTCCGGTTTGATCGATGTGCTCACCGAAGATCCCTCACCGGAGGATCACCCTCCGATACTACTGGACAACCCGCTGTGGGCACGGCCATTTGGTCCCCTTACAAAACTTTATGGCATGCCATCGTACAAGGGTATTGATCCGACCGTCCTGATGGCACCCTTTTTCTTCCTCTTCTTTGGTATGTGCCTTGGCGATGGAGGGTATGGACTGATAATGGGAGCGTTTTTCCTTTTTGCCCTTATCAGGTACAAGCTTTCCGGCGACACCAAAAACTTTTTCGTTCTGCTGTTGCTGGGTAGCGTTTCTACGATAATGGTGGGGGCCGTTACCGGGAGTTGGCTTGGGGACATGGTCGATGCCTTCGGAATATTCTCCTTCATACGTCCCCTGAAAGAAAGCGTGGTTCTCCTGAGGCCCATGAGTGACCCCATCACCTTCCTGGGTATCTCTCTGGCCCTTGGAGTAGTCCAGATCCTTTTCGGGATACTCATAGCAATGTGGGATGCCTTACGAAAGGGAGACATTATAGCGGCTCTTGGAGACCAGGGCGGATGGTTCATGCTCATAGTGGGGATACTGGTCTGGGGAGCGGGATCCATGGGAATGGGCGGAGGGGGCTTGATTCTGACAGGTAAAGGTCTTGCCGCATTGGGTGCGCTTACGCTGGTGGCGACCCAGGGGCGCGACAAGCCCGGAGTCATAAGAAAAGCCGTTTTCGGGGTTCTCAGCCTCTACAACGTGACTTCCTATCTTGGAGATGTTTTGAGTTACAGCAGGCTCCTGGCTCTGGGACTCGCGACATCGGCCATTGCAATGATCGTGAATACCCTTACAAACCTGGTCTCCGGGATTCCCTATGTCGGCTGGGTCCTGGCGGCGTTGATCTTTTTCGGGGGCCATCTTTTCAGCGTTGTCGTCAATGTTCTTGGAGCGTTCATTCATTCATTGCGTCTCCAGTACGTTGAATTTTTCAGCAAGTTCTACAGCGGTGGAGGCCGGATATTCTCTCCGTTGAAATTCGAGACCAGGTACACGAACATTACTGACGGTACCATAGAGTAAAATTACCGGCTTGATGCCGGAACGATACAATCATTTTCCAGATCGTCTGAGAGGAGTGTTTCTTAATAATGGATCAGCTCGGGATTATGCTTTCGGTTCTTGGAGCGGCTCTTGCCGCCGGTTTCGCAGGTTCGGGTTCGGCTATAGGGGTAGGTATCGCAGGAGAAGCAGGCGCGGGTATCATGACTGAGGATCCTGGCAAGTTCGGTCTTGTTCTTCTGCTCCAGGCTCTGCCGGGAACGCAGGGTATATACGGTCTTCTTACGGCATTTTTCGCCATTCTGAAGGTTGGTCTACTCGGTGGATCTGCTGTACCTGTAAACGTCTGGCAGGGTTTAGGGGTTCTTTTCGCTTGTCTTCCGATAGCCATAGCGGGTTATTTTTCTGGAATAGCCCAGGGAAAAACATCTGCCGCTTGTATCCAGATGATTGCCAAGAGGCCTGAAGAGACCGGCAAAGCTGTCATTCTTCCTGCGATGGTTGAAACCTACGCCGTTCTCGCGTTGCTGATGAGCATCATTCTTCTTAACAGCATCCAGTTCTAGGCCATCGTCAAAGACGGGGTGAGAGTAATGTCTCTAGAGGATATCAAGGCCAGGATCGAGGCGGATGCCAAAGCCGAGGCCGAGGAAATTACAGGAAAATACAGGGATCAGGCTGATGAGGTTATGAAGGTTGCCAAGGCCGAGGTGGATAAACTTGAAAAGGCCACCCAATCCAAAATCAAAACCGAAGAGACCGAGATTCTCAGGAGAAGAAAGATTGTAGCTGAACTGGATGTTAGAAAGATCCAGCTTGGTACCAAGAGGGACATGATCGACAAGGCATTTCAAGAGGCTCTTTCGATCCTTTCAAAAATGCCCGGCGAAAAATATGTTCCTTTTATGACGGGCCTTCTTGACCGTTCCGTCTCCTCCGGAGACGAGACCGTCTATGTGGGAAAGGAAGAGAAGATCCTTGATGAAAAATGGATCTCGGATTTCAACAGCAGAAAAAAGACGAAACTGACCCTCTCCAGCGAACGGGTCCCTGCTTCAGGTGGTTTTGTTGCCAGAAAAGGGGATATTTATGTCAACTGCACCTGGGATGTTCTTCTTCGCAGGATCAGGGAAGATCTGGAGACAGAGGTTGTCAACCGTCTATTTCCGAACTGACCGGGGGGCTGAAGCATGACCCGTTCAATAGATTACGGCTATTCCGTATCCAGGCTCAGGGCGATGGAGAACCGTCTTCTTGACCCCGGCAGCTTCCAGAGGCTTCTAGACAGTGAAGATCTTTCCTCAGCCATGAGGGTTCTTTCGGAGACTGTCTACGGGAAATGGATGCTTGAACAACAGCGTGAGGAACAGTTCGACCAGGCCATTGAGTCGGAACTTCAGTATGCATATTCCGAGACCGAAAAATTTGTTCCGGATCCCGGGCTTTACCAGCTTTGCAGGCTTCAGTACGATATCCACAATATTAAGGTTGTCCTTAAGGGTATCTTTGTTCATAAACAGGGCGGGAAAAGAAGGATGGATCTTCTGACCGGGCTTGGAAATATCAATGTGGATGATCTTGTTGTGGCCCTGGAAAGCGAAGACTACCGGCTTATGCCTTTCGGTTTCCACCGGACCGTTCCCGAGTGTGTAATGTTATGGGAGCAGACCCACGATATTTTGCAGGTCGAGACTGTCCTTGACAGGAAACTTTTTACCCTGCAGTCCGATCTTGCTTCTTCGATGCCCTTCGAAGGAGCAAGACTTTTCGTGAAGCACAGAATTGACTCAGAAAATATAAGGAACCTGGCTCGCCTGAAGAGGATGGGTTACGAGGCTGCCCAGGCATCTCCGTTTTTTCACCCCGGTGGTTTTGTCTCTGCTGAAAAAATAGTCTCAATGATAGGCGAACCCCTCGAAGGCTGGGAAAGAATTCTTTCTTTTGCTGATGTTTCCAGGGCCCTTTCAGGAGCACAGGAACATTCTGGCATCGATTCGCTACTGGTAGATCTTGAAAAATCAATCGATGATTTCCTTTCTTCCGTCCTTGAACAATTTAAATATAGTCCCTTCGCCCCGGAGAACGTTCTTAATTTTCTCTGGAAAAAGGAGATCGAGGCGAAAAATGTTCGTATTCTCCTTGTCGGGATAGGCAATGGCGCTGAAAGAAGCGTTCTTAGGAGGCTTCTCAGACATGTCTAGCGAAGTTAAGAAGCTCAAGATGGCAGCCGTTGGAGATTTTGAGAGTGTCCTGCCCTTCCAGGCTGTGGGTGTTACTCCCTTCATTCCCGAAGGGGGCCTCACGGAACTCCTTATGAGGCTTTCCCGTGAGAAATATGCCGTTGTTTTCCTTGTCGACGACCTTTACGCCCAAAACAGGGAGAGCGTTGAGGAGATCAACGAAACTCAAAAAATCAGCATAATCCCTGTTCCCGGGATAAAAGGAACCACGGGGATCGGTATTAAGACTATCCGTGACAGTGTTGAGAGAGCTGTCGGTATGGATATCTTTGCTGTCAAATGAACTTGTCTGAAGATGTATTAGTATGCGGAGGGGATAGTATTGGTCATGAAGGATAAAATTGTCGGATCCATTGCGAAGATCTCCGGACCGCTTGTAGTGGCTGATGGAATGAGCGGAGCCGGGATGTATGACGTCGTAAGGGTAGGAGACCTCGGGCTCGTGGGAGAAATCATCGAACTCAAGGGATCTACCGCTTCAATCCAGGTTTACGAGGAAACCTCGGGGCTCAAGCCCGGAGAACCCGTAGAGAGTACGGGTGCGCCACTTAGCGTGGAACTTGGCCCAGGACTCATCGAACAGTTTTATGATGGTGTGCAAAGGCCACTTGCTCTTATCGAGAAGGCCGCGGAGAGTCCCTATATCTCAAGGGGTATCAACGTTTCAGCCATCGACCGTTCCCGGAAATGGGAATTTATTCCCTCAGTGGAACCAGGGACAAAGCTGTGCGAAGGGGACGTTATCGGGTATGTGCAGGAGACGGTTCTTGTAAAGCACATGATTACCGTTCCTCACGGAGTCAAGGGCAAGGTCAGAAAAATTGAAAGCGGCAGTTTCACTGTTGAAGAAGTGATCGCGGTTATTGATTCGGGCGATAAAGACGTCGATATCACCATGCTGAAAAAATGGCCGGTCAGAACCCCCCGGCCTGTTTCCCGAAGACTTGCGCCGAACATTCCGCTTACTACAGGGCAAAGGGTTGTGGACACCTTCTTCCCCCTGTCAAGAGGTGGAGCAGCATGTTGCCCGGGTCCTTTCGGATCGGGCAAGACGGTTATACAGCACCAGCTGGCAAAGTGGGCCGAAGCCGAGATAGTTGTTTATGTTGGTTGTGGCGAGCGTGGCAACGAGATGACTGACGTTCTGCTTGAATTCCCGGAACTGGAGGATCCTCGTTCAGGACACCCTCTAATGAAGAGGACCGTTCTTATTGCCAATACATCCAACATGCCTGTTGCGGCAAGGGAAGCGAGCATCTATACGGGGATCACGATAGCAGAGTATTACAGGGACATGGGTTATTCAGTCGCTCTGATGGCTGACTCGACCAGCCGGTGGGCTGAGGCTCTCCGTGAGATATCGGGAAGACTTGAAGAAATGCCCGGAGAAGAAGGGTATCCTGCATATCTTGGGACCAGGCTTGCAAGTTTCTATGAAAGAGCAGGGCGAGCGATATGTCTCGGATCCGATTCAAGAGAAGGCTCGATAACCGCCATAGGAGCCGTGTCACCTCCTGGAGGAGACCTCTCAGAACCGGTCAGTCAGAACACTCTTCGGGTTACCAAGGTCTTCTGGGGACTTGACGCGAACCTTGCCTACCAGCGGCATTTTCCTGCAATTAACTGGCTGCTTAGTTATTCCCTTTATTCGGAGAAGCTCGGAGAATACTGGGACAACAAGTATGATGGTGAATGGAGCGGATTTCGCACCGAAGCTATGACCCTGCTGGAAGAGGAAGACAGGCTCAGGGAGATCGTGAGGCTTGTCGGGATTGACGCGCTTTCCAGACAGGAAAGGATGATCCTGGAGACAGCCAAATCTTTAAGGGAAGATTTTCTTCACCAGAATGCCTTCCACGAGATCGACACCTTTGCCTCAATGGACAAACAATACAGGATGCTCAGAAATATTATCGGTTTCCACCATCTTTGCATGGATGCTATAGAACATGGTTCAACGATACAGGATCTCTTTTCCCTTCCCGTAAGGGAAGGGATTGCGAAGATGAGATATGTTGACGAAAAAGAGCTTGATAAGATCGATGAACTTCTTCCCGAAATGAAGAAACAGGTGGAAGAACTGTCGCCGGAAGGGGGTATGGGGGATGTTGCCTAAGGAATACAGGACCATATCAAATCTTTCCGGTCCTCTGCTTGTTGTTGAGAACACAGAGAATGTCCGGTACGATGAACTTGTCGAGATCGAACTCGTTAATGGAGAGACCAGAAGGGGCAGAGTCCTTGAGATCACCCGTGATCACGCTCTGGTCCAGGTTTTTGAAGGCACCTCCGGAATAGATCTCGATAGCACAAAGGTCAGGTTTATGGGTAAGGTTCTTACCCTTCCAGTGAGCAAGGATATTCTGGGGCGTATATTCAATGGGCGCGGTGAACCAATAGATGACGGGGCTCCGGTCATCCCGGAAAAATCGCTCGATGTTAACGGTTACCCGATGAATCCATACTCTCGAGATTATCCCTCGGAGTTTATCCAGACAGGTGTGTCGACAATCGATGGCATGAATCCTATGGTACGTGGACAGAAACTTCCTATCTTTTCCGGAAGCGGAATGCCCCACAACAGGATAGCGGCCCAGGTTGCGAGACAGGCCACAGTTCTTGGAGGGCACGAGGATTTTGCCGTTGTTTTTGCGGCCATGGGAATTACCTTTGAGGAAGCTTCGTTCTTCATGGAGGATTTCCGCAAAACCGGGGCTATTGAAAGGACGGTCATGTTCGTCAATCTTGCCGATGACCCGGCTATCGAAAGGATCACGACACCAAGGCTTGCTCTTACCTGTGCCGAATACCTTGCTTTCGAAAGAGATTACCAGGTTCTGGTAATTCTTACTGACCTTACCAACTATTGCGAAGCTTTGCGAGAGATCTCGTCGGCAAGAAAAGAAGTTCCCGGAAGAAGGGGTTACCCGGGCTACCTTTACACTGACCTTGCGACCATGTATGAGAGGGCCGGAAGACTGAAAGGGAAAAAGGGTTCTATTACCCAGTTCCCGATACTGACGATGCCCGAAGATGACAAGACACACCCGATCCCCGACCTTACAGGATACATTACCGAGGGTCAGATCATTCTGAGCAGGACCCTCCACAGGAAGGGTATCTATCCTCCGGTTGACGTAATGCCCTCACTTTCAAGACTCAAGGATAAGGGTATCGGTGAAGGAAAAACAAGGGAAGATCACGCCGACCTCATGAACCAGCTATTTGCTGCCTACGCCAGAGGAAAAGAAGCCAAGGAACTTGCTACTATACTGGGAGAAGGTGCCCTCTCCGAGGAGGACAAGGCTTTTGCGCTCTTCTCGGACCGTTTTGAGGATTCATATGTAAGACAGGGAGAATACGAGAACAGAACCGTTCAGGAGACCCTGGAACTTGGCTGGGAGTTGCTTACGCTTATACCTGTCAGGGAACTCAAGCGCGTAAGGGATGCATGGGTCGAGAAATACCTTAAGCCCAGGCTCAAGGAATCCGGGGAAGAACGGTAGAGCTGGATGGGCAAGGAGAGCTGACCATGGCAAAAAAACTTAGCGTAAACCCGAACCGGATGGAGCTTTCCAGGCTCAAGATCAGACAAAAGGTCGCAAAGCGTGGTCACAAGCTTCTCAAGGACAAACAGGATGCACTTATCAAGGCATTCCTCGAAAAAGCCAAAAATCTCAAGGAATTGAGAGAAAAGGTAGAGAAGGAACTTGAGGAGTGTTACAGGAGTTTTCTCCTTGCAAGGGCCCAGACTTTTCCGGCTATGCTGGAGCAGGCACTTATGATCACCGGGAGCGGGCTCTCGATCTCAATGTCGAACAAGAACATTATGAGTGTTATCGTTCCGGTTTTTGAGGTCCAGCAGGGAGAGGCCACTCTCAACTATGGACTTGGGACAACCACGGGGAACCTCGATGTGGCTCTTGAGAAATTTTCCAGGCTTCTTCCCGAGATGGTCTCTATGGCCGCGGAGGAAAAGGCGCTGAGGCTTATGGCAGTCGAGATAGAACGTACCAGGAGACGTGTCAATGCGCTGGAGCATGTCCTGATACCCTCCTTCCAGGAGACTATCAGATACATCACAATGAAGCTGGATGAACAGGAGAGAGCCAATCTGAGCAGGTTGATGAGGATCAAGGAGATCGTAAGGTCTCATTAGATACTTTTTGGAGAGAGTTCGTCGAAGAGCCTCTTCCTTTCAGGGAAGAGGCTCTTTTTTGTTCTTTGCATGATAAAATACATATCCGCGGAAAGTATTCCATGCGGTCGCTGTCCCGAAAGGGATAGAGGAAAGTCCGGGCTCCACAGGGCAGGGCGCTGGAGAAATTCCAGTGGGCGTGAGCCCAAGGAAAGTGCCACAGAAACATACCGCCCGGCACTCATTCAATGGCCTGGAGCAAGGTGCATGACGGATGCTTCAATGAGTCCCGATTTTTTCAGCGAAGATCCAGGCTTTTGAATGAGTGCCGGGTAAGGGTGAAAAGGTGGGGTAAGAGCCCACCAGTTGCCGGGTGACCGGCATGCTAGGTAAACCCCGCCCGGAGCAAGACCGAATAGGAGGGGATGAGGTTGCCCGCCGACCCTCGGGTACGGTCGCTTGAGACTTGTCGCAAGGCTTGTCCCAGATAAATGACCGCTTCACACAGAACCCGGCTTAAGGAATGCTTTCCGCGGAAATGATCCTATGGGAAAGAAAAGGGGCGCATCGTTGAACGATGCGCCCCTTTTCTTGTGCATTGCATAAAAGATAGTACTAAGGTTTTAAATGGAAGAAGACTAAAGGGTCAATAGTACTATATAACCCATTTTAAAGGTGTTAAAGTGGAGCAAAGTGGCATAAAGTGGTAAAAAATGGGAGGAAAACCCCATGTTGGTGGGGACTTACGAACACCGGTTCGATCCTAAAGGAAGGATAGTCCTTCCATCAAAATTTCGAGATGAACTTGGCGAGAATCCGGTTGCTACAGTCGGGATAGACCAGTGTGTATCGATATATCCCGCTGACAAGTGGCAGGCACTCCTTGAAAGGTTCCAGAAGATGTCGTTCTCAAAGGGGAGGACCAGGGATTTTCTCAGGGTACTTCTGGCTACGGCTCACGAGATACAGTTCGATGCTTCGGGCAGGGTGCTTGTTCCTGTCAACCTGAGGCAGCACGCAAGGGTGGAACAGGATGCGACTGTTATCGGTGTCGGTGATCACATAGAGATATGGGACTCCGGTTCATGGAACATTTATCTGGAGGGCGTGAAAAAGGAATTGCCAGATATTGCGGAAGAGGTTGAAGGATTATGAGCGGGCACATTCCTGTGATGCTTCCCGAGGTGTGCAAGGTCCTTGGGTCCCTTGAGAAGATCGGTTTTGTTCTTGACGCGACTCTCGGTTTTGGCGGCTATTCTGAAGCGATCCTGTTTAAGTGGCCCAACGTTGCAGTTCTTGGGGTAGATCAGGATCCCCAGGCGATCGAATCGTCAAAGAGAAGACTTGCTCCTTTTGGTGAACGATTCAGGGCTGTTCACGGAAACTTCAGAGATATCGGAGAAATCCTGGAAAGATCCGGAATGGGTGTTCCTGATGCCATACTTTTTGATCTGGGGGTTTCGAGTGTTCAGGTGGATACCCCTGAAAGGGGGTTCTCTTTCCAGGAGGCCGGGCCGCTGGATATGAGGATGGATACGGCGGACGAGAGGATGGGAATGGCTGCCGATATAGTAAACAACTACGGAATGAAGGATCTGATAAGGATTTTCCGGGATTACGGCGAGGAGCGTTTTGCCGCCCAGATAGCGAGAGGGATCATCAAGTACCGGGAAAAGGAAGGGCCCGTAAATAACACAGATACCCTTGTTGGCATCATAAGAAACACTCTTCCGGCTCCGGTACAAAGAAAAATGGGTCGTAACCCGGCAAGAAAAATATTCCAGGCCTTGCGAATCGCGGTAAATGATGAACTGAAGGCGCTGGAGGAGGCATTGGAACAGTGCGGCCGTTATTCGAAAGACAGGGTCACCCTGGTGGTGCTTAGTTATCACTCTCTGGAGGACAGGATCGTAAAAAGAAAATTCCTGGAGTGGAAGGGCTTGTCCCTTGGAGTGCTTCCTTTCAGGAAACCTCTTGTTCCTGGTGAAGAGGAACTTGAGGAGAACCGGAGATCCAGAAGCGCAAAAATGAGAGTTTTCCATTTTGGGCTAAAGGATCCGGGGGGGAAGAAGAGATGAACGGGCAGAATCCTGTACTTGAATATTCCGGAAACGGACGGATACGAGGCAGAGGCTCGATCTGCATTATGATATGCGTAGTAACTGTTGCTCTTCTGATGGGGCTGGTAGGGCTCAGGTTATATTGTCTGAATCTTGAATACAGGTTGGCAGGGATCCAGAACCAGATAGTTGCACGTGAGGAGGAACAGTCGCGACTTGAGAAGGATCTTGCCAGTTTACTGAATCCGACAAGAGTGTATAGTTATGCGAGGTCGGAACTCGGTATGAGGGCTTCTGCAAATATAGGCCTTGTAAGGATTGCCGGAACAGAAAGCAGACCCTCCGGGCCGGTTTCGCCGGGTCCCGAGACGGGAAAGTTCAGAAGCGCCCTTGTCAGGCTGGTTGACGCCATAACGGGCAAAGCCTCTGCGCGACAGTAAGATCCACCATCACTGAAAGGAACGGGCAATAAATAATGATAAGCCTGAGGAAATCTCCGTGGTTTTTTATGTTTCTGTGCGTTCTTGCGATCCTCTTCAGGCTCTATTTTCTGCAGATGGAACCAGATCCGAGAGTGAGATCCCAAGCCTCCAGCCAGTACTGGGCCAGGGTAACAGTCAGTGCCCAGCGTGGATACATAAGAGACAGCAACGGAATATCCCTTGCCTTATCAACCCCGGCATTCAGCTTTTTTATCGATCCTACCATATGGGACCCCACAAATGCTCCGCTTCTCAAGGATCATATCTCCGGCACAAAACTCGAAAAAATTTCCGGTAGAATGGAAGGAAGGTATTATCAGGTTGCCCGAAAAGTCCCGCCCGATGATGCTGAAAAAATGATAAGGATGAAACTTCCGGGACTTTTCTGGGTCAAGGAGACCCGCAGGGTATACCCCCAGGGGAGCACCCTTTCCCATGTTCTTGGGTATTGCGATATAGACGACGAGGGACTTGCCGGCCTGGAACTGTTCTGGAACCATGCCCTTTATGCTCCGCCTGAAAGCAGGATAATTGCCAAGGACGCCAAGGGAAATTTTGTGGATGTTGCAAGGCCCGGAAAACCTGTTGTGCCCGAAGGTCAGGGATCGGTAGGTCTTACAATTGATTCCAGGCTTCAACATATATTAGAAAGAAGACTCAGGGAGGGCGTTTCAAAATTCAAGGCCGAGTGGGCCGCCGCGGTGCTCCTGGAGCCGGATACAGGTCGTGTACTTGCCATGTCCAGCCTGCCGGATTTTGATCCAAACGACAGGAGCACATTCAGCAATGGAGAATCATTGAGAAATAACGTGATCTCAAGGGTTTTCGAGCCGGGATCAACCTTCAAACCGGTAATTTTAGGTAATGTGATCGATAACGGTCAGGTCTCTAAAAATACATCCGTTACATGCACTGGCAAGATCAAGGTCGCTGATGTTGTGATCCATGATATAAAAGCCCATGGCAAGATCGACATGACCCGGGTTATTGCGGATTCCTGCAATGTCGGCATGGTAATGAGTGTTGAGAAATCTGAACCGCTTCAGACCTGGTCCTTCCTGAGAAGATGCGGTTTCGGGTCCATATCGGGGGTAGAGATTCCTGGTGAAGAAAGCGGTCTGATGACTCCGCCCTCCCAGTGGAGAGGTTCAGTACCGGCTACTATATCCATAGGACACGGGATTGGAGTAACTCCCCTGCAGCTTGCTGTTGCTATTTCCGCTATCGCTAACGGGGGAAGGATAATGAAACCCTTCATGGTCTCTGAGGTCCTTTCCAGGGAAGGAAATGTCGTCTACGCGGGAAAGCCCAAGGTTATGGCCGAGGTTTTTTCCAGTGATACTGCCAAATGGCTTCGTTCAGCAATGAGAAAGGCTGTTGAAAATGGTACAGGAAAAAATGCCGACCTCCCTGGTGCCCATATCGCGGGGAAAACCGGAACGGCCCAGGTGCCTGGTTCCGGAGGATATATCAAGGGGTCATACACCCCTTCCTTCGCAGGTTTCTGGCCAAGCGAAGATCCTGGTTTTTTGCTAATTGTTGTGATAGGTAATCCCGGCTCGGGTGATTTTCTCGGGGGGAAGGTAGCGGCTCCCGTTTTCAGGAATATTGTTCAGGACATTGAGCAGATCTCAAGGTAATACCTCTCTTCCAAGAAATGGGGGAAAAGGATGAATTTAAGGGAACTGACAGATATGTTGGCGTCCAAAGGGGTCCTCAGGCAGGTTGTGCAACCCCTTGTTTCCGTTACTGAGGAAATCGGGGACCTCGGCGACAAGAATATTTCCGAGATCACCCATGATTCCAGGAATGTTATCCCAGGGGCTCTTTTTGCCTGTATCAGGGGTGGAAAGCAAGATGGTCACCTTTTTGCCAATGAGGCCAGGAAAAGAGGGGCCAGCGCCCTTCTTTGCGAAAATGATACAGGAGAGGAAATTGTCCACCTGATAGTGGATGATGCCAGGAGAAGAGTCGGGGAAGTTGCTTCGGCAGTTTACGGAAATCCGTCCTCATCGATGAAAATGGTTGCGGTAACGGGAACCAACGGGAAAAGCACTACTTCTTTTATGCTTCGTTCCATCATGGGTTCCTCAGGAGAAAAGGCAGGGATAGTGGGAACAATTGTCTATGATGATGGTTCTGGAATAGAGATGGAGGCCAAAAGAACCACACCTGAAGCAACCGATATCCAGCGATTGCTTGTAAATATGTCGCAAAACGGATGTAACTCCTGTGTGATGGAGGCATCCTCTCATGGTCTTTCACAATATAGACTGTCCGGTTGTCTTTTCGATGGGGCGGTCTTTACCAACCTTACTCCCGAGCACCTGGATTTCCACGGAACAATGGAAAATTATTTTGCTTCAAAGGTCAGGCTTTTCCAGGATCACATGAAGGGGTCGGGATGGAAAGTATCAGTAAACAATGATGATCCATACGGCAGGGTTATTCGGGAGATGTTCAAAGGTAATGTCCTGTCTTTTGGTCTTGAAAAAGAATTTTCCCCTGATTATCTGGGTGAGATTGAGGGGATGAATCTAGAAAAAATCGAAATGGCAGTTTATGGTCCTTTCAATGGTTCCCCCATAAGATTGAAACTGCCTGTGACGGGATCCTTTAATGCCCGAAATGCTCTCGGGGCGGCGTCGCTTTCTTTTGCGATGGGTTATTCTGCGGAAAATATCATCAAGGGTCTCGAAAACCTTCCCCAGGTTCCCGGGAGACTTCAGAGAGTTTCCCTTCCTGGTGGAGTTACCGCGCTCATTGACTATGCACACACACCGGATGCCCTTTTTAACGTTCTTTCGGCCGTCAGGGAAGTCTGTAATGGCGAGATATGGTCTGTTTTCGGGCTAGGTGGAGACAGATTTCATGAAAACAGGCCTGTAATGGGTGATATTGCTTCAAGGATCGCAGATCACCTTGTGATCACCATGGACAACCCAAGGAGCGAGGATCCGGCCTCAATAGCTGATCAGATAGTAGCGGGGATACCCTCAAATGATGACAAAAAAAGAGGCGACCGGGTTATAATCCTTGATCGGAAAGAGGCAGTGGAATATGCCCTTGATCGGGCAGCAACAGGAGACGCTGTTCTTATTTCCGGAAAAGGTCCGGAAAAAAACATCGTCTTTTCGGACAGGGTTATTCCCTACAGTGATCTTGAGGCGGTAGAGGAATGGTTGAAAAGAAGAGATTCGAAATGAACAGGATTTATCAGTGCGATGAATGGACTCTCTCGAAAGCGGCGAAACTGACAGGGACACGATGGTCGGGGGAAGACGTTCATCTTTGCCGGCCTTTCAGGGTCGACACCAGGGAAATCCAGGCCGGGGACGTATTTATTGCACTGCCGGGGGAGAACAGCGATGGGCACTTTTTCCTGGATGTCGCCATCGAAAGGGGAGCCGGAGCCCTTGTAATCAACCCCGCCCTTACAGGTCCTGTGATGGACAGGATACTGGATGAGAAGATACCCGTTTTGTTTGCCGACAATACAGGGCGGGCTCTCAAGGAACTTGCCCGTAAAAGACTGGATATTTTGAAGCCTGAATGTGTTATGGCAATAACAGGAACGGTTGGGAAGACAACTACCCGCGAAATGGTGCGTGCCGTAACGGAAAGCCGTGGAGATGTTCATTGTGCCAGAAGGAGTTTCAATACCTGGATCGGGTGTTCTCTTACCGTGCTGGACGCGCCTCCAGGGACAAAGGTTATCATATTGGAAATGGGCACAAATCACCCCGGCGAGATATCTGAAATGGCGACACTTTTTCGACCCGATTATGGGATCATTACCGAAATTGGAGAGGGACACCTTGAAGGCCTGGGAGATATTGAAGGTGTCCTTTCGGCAAAAATGGAACTTGCCGAGAAGGGAGAACTCAAGGTTCTGTCCTATAATAACGATAACAAATCATTGTCCAGATCCGTTGGCTCCCTTCCGGCAAAAATCAATAGAATCTCCGTTGGAAGGAGTGATTCCCATTACAGGATCATTTCCTCCACTTTTGGCCTTGTCAAAGAAAAACCCCTGCTCTCTGTGGAGGTTATGACTCCCAAAGGCCTGAGAAAAGTAAGTGCGGAGCTTTTCGGCGATCATAATGCCCTGTCAATGGCTTTTGCGATGGCAGCGGGAGATTATCTCGGGATCGGACCTGAAATTCAGGTCAGGGCCCTTGAACAGTTCACTCCCATGCCGGGCAGGGGCGTCGTTCGGCTTCTCCCGGGTGGGGGTATTGGCATCGACGACACCTATAACGCGAACCCCCTTTCGATGAAACAGGCCCTTCGCACAATTTCATCTATGACTCCTTCCCCTGGATCGAAAAGAATGGCAGTTTTGGGAGGGATGGGGGAACTCGGAGAAATATCTGGAATGCTTCACCAGAATATAGCCAGCCTTTTTGAAGGACTTGACGAGGTTTATCTTTACGGGGAAATCTGGAAGACCTCGATGAAGGGACGTATTCCTTACAACACACGGCATTTCAACGACATAGAGGAGCTTGCCACAGTTCTTCAGGAAAGGGTGTTTCCCGGGGATGTTATCCTTTTCAAGGGCTCCAGGTCTTTCAAGGTAGAAAGAGTGATCGCGATCCTGGAGGGTACAAGATGATGGGAAGTGTCCTGTTTTTTGCAGGTGTTCTTGTTTTGGGTGTAATTTTGCAGGAATTTTGGGTCAAATTCCTGCAAAAAAGAAATATATCACAGACCATGAAGGAGTATGGTCCCCAGAATCATATTCTGTCCAAAAAAGGAACACCTACTATGGGAGGCGTGATCTTTCTTTTCCTGGGCGTGGTTATCACTTTTGTGTTTTGCCTGGCAGGTTTCTGGAACACAAGACTTGCTATGGAAATAATGTTCTTTCCCATTGCAGGAGGGCTTGTAGGGCTTGGGGATGATCTTCTCAAGTATTACAGGGTTTCGAGCGAGGGGTTAAAAAGTCTTCAAAAACTGGTTCTGCAGTTTATCGTGGCAGTTTTGTGGGCTGTGTTTTTTTTGTCATGGAGAGATCTCTCTCTGTTTCCTGGATATGCGATCGGAGGAATAACAGCCTTTCTTCTGATCGTCTTCCTCCTTACAGGGGGGCTTAATGCGGTTAACATAACCGATGGCCTGGATGGTCTCGCATCCGGAGCCTGTGCCATATCTTTTGCAGCCTTCATCCTTCTTGCGGGAGCGGGAAACCCTGCTTTTGCCGGGGCCCTTTCGGGGCTTGCCATTTCAACGGGTTTTCTTTTTCATAATTCTTTTCCTGCAAGGGTCTTCATGGGTGATTGCGGTTCCCATTTTCTGGGGGGGCTGCTTGTATCGGTCTGTATGGCAGGGAATTTCACCCTGCTTCTTCTCCCTTTGGGTTTCATCATGGGGATCGAGGTAATTACGGTAATTATCCAGATAGTGGCCATTAAAGGTTGGGGGAGGAAGGTTTTTCTTATGAGCCCTGTCCATCATCATTTCGAACTTGCGGGATGGAGTGAGAAAAGGGTTGTCTGGACCTTCTGGGGAGCTCATATTGGAGGTTTGTTGATAATGTCAGTTCCGGTCATGATAATTGCGGACAGGTTCGGGGGAGCATGAAATGAAGGGATCCTTTGAAACATCTGTCAAAGCTCGCAAAAAGGATTTTTCGGTCACTGTGGTCGGGGCAGGTGTCAGCGGGAAGTCCCTGGCAATTCTGGCCAGAGACCTCGGGTACAGGGTATTTGTAACCGAGGCGAAAAATATCGATGAAGAAACGGTCGGATCATTCAGGAACTACGGAATATTTTATGAAGAGGGAGAACATTCTCCAAAAATGCTGGAGTGTGATCTTGTGGTCCTCAGTTCGGGTGTCTCACCAAAAAGCGAGCCGGTGATTATGGCTAAAAGCAGGGGTATACAGATAATGGGAGAAGCAGATTTTGTATCTCCGTACCTGAAGGGAAAGATCATCGGGATAACCGGCAGCAACGGGAAGACCACGACGACAATGCTTACCGGGTATCTTCTTGAAAAGGCCGGTTTCCGGACAGGGGTGGCAGGAAACGTCGGAAGTCCTCTCGCCGAACATGTCGGGATTGACTACGATGTCGTTGTTGCGGAACTTAGCAGTTTTCAGCTTTACTGGACAAGCGAACTGCGGACCGATGTTTCGGTTGTTACAAATGTTGATCCCGATCATATTGACTGGCACGGGTCACTTGAAGAGTACCACAGGTGCAAGAGAAAAATCCTCGCGATGTTAAGGAATGACGGGAAAGTGATTTGTCGCGGTAAAGATCTTGAGGCTCTTTACCCGAAAGGGTTCGGTAAAGAAGGATTGTACCCCCTTTTTTGGGAAGAAGATGGATCTCTATATGACAGGGACCATATATTAATGTTGTCAGATGAAGCGGAATTGGCAAGCGGAGAGGGCAGGTCCGTTCTTTTCCGTTATAAAGACCTTCCCCTTCTGGGGAGTCATAACCATGAAAATGCCGCAATGGCAGTTACGGCTTTCTCTATGTTTGCCAACGATTTATCCACCGTTTCGGCCTCACTTAAGAATTTCAAGGCACCTCCCCACAGATGTGAACTGGTCGCAGTAATAAAGGGGGTATCCTATATTGATGATTCCAAGGGTACTAACGTTGCTGCCACGGTGACTGCCCTGAAGTCCCTCAAGGGGAGAAAGACAGTTATATTGGGGGGTAAGGGTAAAGGAGAAGACTACGCCCCTCTTGCTTCCGCTGTAGCCAGTGAAGCAGCCTTTGCGATCCTGATGGGAGATGAGAAGGAAAATATTCGCGCGGCTCTTGACGAAGTCGGGTATAAATTCTATCAGGAGGCCGAGGACATGAATGATGCGGTAGAAAAAGCCTCTTTATCGACCAGGGAAGAAGGAGGCATGGTTCTCCTTTCACCGGCCTGTACCAGTTGGGACAGATATCCCAACTATAAAGAGAGGGGAATGGATTTCAGAAGAAACGTTGCAAAGCTTGTGGAAAGGAACATCGATGCAGGCTAAAGTGGATCAAATTTCTGCCAGGCATAGACCACTCTGGGGGCTTGCCATTCAGGGCACCTGGGTGATCCCCCTTGTTCTCTCGTGCATCGGGATATTGATGATCTCGTCGGTAACTGCCCAATTGACAGTAACCCAGGGCAGGACACCCTTCTATTATGGTTTAAGACAGATAAAATGGCTTGGTGCAGGTCTTGTCATGATGATAGCCTGCACTGTTCCCACCACGGAGTTCTGGAAAAAATGGAGTGGGGTCATCTGGCTGGGATCTCTTTTTCTTATGGTTTTTACACTCATTCCAGGTATTGGCAGGGAAGGTGGCGGGTCCAACCGCTGGGTCAGGTTCGGTCCTTTTTCAATACAGGCATCGGAAGTTATGCTTCTGACCTTTGCTCTTCATCTTACAAAAAAGTTACGTGAGGCTGGATTAGACAGAAAAAAAGGTATGGCAAGGACTATCGTCCTCTTTGTGTTGTCATCGTGGCCTTTTGCGTTTCAGCCTGATCTTGGCGGAGCATTGATAATGTTTGTCCTTTCTATGGGTATCTATGTTCAGGTTTTTGGCTGGTTTCTTCCGATTATCGCAGGAATTTCCGCTATGATAGGGCTTTTTGTTCCCTTTGTTTTTTTGAGCAGATACAGGTTTGAAAGGCTTCTGGCTTTTCATGATCCCTGGAAGGACCCTCTTGGGAGCGGTTTTCAGACCCTGCAGGGCTTTGTGGCTTTTGCTAACGGGGGGGGATTTGGTGTGGGTATTGGGCATGGCCTTCAAAAACTCCAGTACCTCCCGGCCGCCCATACCGATTTTATTCTTGCTGTTATAGGGGAGGAACTTGGACTTGCAGGAACATTTACTCTGGTGATCCTTTTTGGAGTTTTTTTTCTGATACAGTTTCTTTCTTATTTGACAATGGATGATGATTTTGACGCGACCCTTGTCTGGGCGATGACCCTTGCAATTTTTATTCCTTTCATGGTGAATGCCGGTGGAGTCCTGAGGATTCTGCCTCTCACTGGAGTTCCTCTTCCCTTTGTGAGTTACGGAGGGAGTTCCCTTGTTCTTGGATGGTGCAAGGTTGGCATCCTGCTCCGCCTTTTGAGGAACGTTTAGATGAAGGTGCTTCTGGTAGCCGGAGGTACTGGAGGGCATATATGGCCGGCGATAGCGTTCGCTTTATGGCTCAATGAAAAAACTTCGGGAAACGACACCAGATTCGCATGTGGGAGCAGAGCCCTTGAGAAGGAAATATTCGCACATGAGGGGATAGAGCCCCTTTTTCTTCCGATAGAGGGATCTCCCCTGTGGGGCGACCTTCGAACAAGGTTTTCGAGATGGAGAGGTATGTGGAAATCCTTCTGGATCTCGGCCGGTCTTTTGAGGGAATGGAAACCAGATGTCTGTATTCTCTTCGGCGGATATGTGTCGTTTCCAGTAATAATTGCCTCTCTTGTTACAGGGACACCTTTTGTGATACATGAACAAAATGCCAGGGCAGGGAGGGTAACCAGGACAGCCTCCCTGGCGGGTTCTCCTGTTTTCTCCGGATGGAAGGAATGCCTCCCTCTCGGTGAAGGCAAATTTGTCCGATCGGGTATTCCGGTTAGATCGATGACAAGGATGGCCCCGAAAATTGCCTGGCGAAAACTGGGCCATTATGAAGAAGTCCCTCCTTCACCCAGAGTGCTGGTGCTTGGTGGTTCCCTGGGGAGTGATCCTGTATCGCAAATCTTTGCAGAAGCATCAACACTGGAGCCCTTTAGCGGCTGGAGCATTATTCAGGTGAGTGCTGTGAAGGAACCCGTTAATAGAGGGGTGAACCATTGGATCCTTCCCAGAGAATGGGATGTTGGCCTTCTTTATTCCCTGGCCGACGTGGTTGTTTCCAGAGCAGGAGCATCCACTCTTGCGGAAATTGTTGAATTTGGCCTCCCTTCTGTCATAATTCCGTGGAGAGGAGCTGCCGACGATCACCAATTTGAAAATGCAAGACTCTTTAAAGAACAAGGGCATGGTTCCATTTGGGAAATAAATAACGGACTTCTTCCAAACCTTGGTTTCATGATAGACTATGAGTTGAAAAGGGCTCGGCCCGGTCAAGAAACTTGTCCCGAATCCGGCAATTTTGAATCTTGTGAAATACTCTGGAGATATGTCCAACAATACGCAGAAGGGAGAGGTCGCAATTGAACGACTTGACTGGCCGATTCGAAGAACTCAAAAATGTACATCTTATGGGGATCGGTGGAGCGGGGATGAGCGGTTTGGCCCTTCTTCTCCGGCAGTTTGGAATGAATATCAGCGGATGCGATGTCTCGCAAACGCATTACATACACAAGATAGCGACCCAGGGTATTAAATTTTCCCTCGGTCACGACAAAAACCACCTTGATGTTTACAAGCCTGAAGCAGTTATTTACAGCAGCGCGATACCTTCTGATACGGAAGAACTTCTTGAGGCCAGGAGAAAAGGGATCCTGACTTTTAAAAGGGCAGAAGTTCTTAGCTGGCTTTTTAATATGAGAAAAGGAATAGGAATTGCCGGAACCCACGGAAAGACAACAACTGCCTCCATGACGGGACTTATCCTTGAAAATGCAGGTCTTGACCCCACAGTTGCGATAGGAGGGGAACTTTGCGATATCGGCGGGAACGCAAAACTTGGTTCCGGGGCCCACATGGTAGCGGAACTTGACGAAAGTGATGGATCATTTGAACTTTTCAGATCCCATGTTGCCGTGGTTACTAATGCGGACTGGGATCATGTAGATTTCTACCCGAATTTCAATTCGGTCCTTAAAGCCTACAAGAGGTTCCTCGAAAACCGCGCAGAGGAAGGCACCGCGATCATTTGTGGTGAGGACAAAGGATTGTCCATCCTTCTCCAGAACAATATTCAGGGCAAGTATCTTACCTATGGGTGGGGAAACGGTTGGGACTGGGGAGCCAGGGATGTCAGGCACACTCCCGGAGGGGGTGTGTCGTATACTGTCTGCCGAAAAGGTTCGCCCGTCTGTGACATTTTTCTCCAGGTCTCGGGAGAACATAACGTTTTAAATTCTCTGGCGGCCTGTGCGGCAGCCGATTCCGCAGGTATTCCCCTTGAACTCTCGGCACAGGCATTGCGCTCTTTCAGGGGAGCAAAGAGGCGACTTCAGCACATGGGTTTTATCAACAGGATGAATGTCGATATTTATGATGATTATGGACACCACCCAAGAGAGGTATCCGCAACATTGAGCACTCTGAAGAAAATGTTTCCCGACAGAAGGCTTACCGCTGTTTTTCAGCCTCACCGGTTCACAAGGACAGCTGCCATGTACAGGGAATTTGCGGAGGTACTCTCACTTGCCGACGGTTTGTTTCTCCTTCCCGTATTTCCCGCAGACGAAATTCCGATCGAAGGAGTTTCCTCAACGCTTATTGGAGATCTTGTCATGCAGAAGGGTCACGGCGATTACGCCCTCTGCAACGATATGGATGAAGTTGTAAACAGGATATGCTCCTCCGTAAAAGAAGGGGATGTAATTACAACCATCGGAGCCGGAGATGTTTCCATTGTCAGCGAAAAAATCATGCAGCGCCTTGAGAGGAAAGGCGTGACCCTGGATGCGGTGGCGGTCAAGGCTTAGCAAGGAAATTCAGGCGTTTTTTTCCTTCGATCAACCCCTCAGTGGAATGACGACCCTTGGAGTTGGAGGCCCCGCCGAGTGTCTTGCCAGACCAAAGACACTCGGTGAGTTCTGCCTTTTTCTCGATTTTTGCCGATCAGAGGGAACCCCGTTGTGGATAATAGGTAGCGGGAGCAATATTCTTGTTCCTGATGACGGGTTGCCCGGTATAACTCTTCAAACCTTCGGACTGAATGGGATCTTTTGGGAAGAGCAAGGGGACTTTGTTCTTCTTTATGCCGAATCAGGAGTTCTCCTGGCATCGCTTCTGGGCCTTTCCATCAGGAAGGGGTGGTCCGGCCTGGAGTTTTCCGCAGGCATACCGGGAACTTTGGGTGGAGCTCTTTCTGGCAATGCGGGGGTGGGTGATCTGTCTATAGGGGGACTTGTAGAGTCCGTGGGAGTTGTCGACACGAATGGGAAGGTCGAGACAAGACAGGCAGGGGATTGTATTTTTTCCTACCGTTATTCCAGTATTGGAGAAGAAGGTACACCAATAATTTTTTGTACACTTCGCCTTGAAAGGTCCAACCCGGACCACGTGGCTGACGGAACAAGGAAAATGCTGTCAAGACGAAAGGGACAACCAAAGGGAGCTCGTACAGCCGGGTGCATTTTTAAAAACCCCCCGGGGCAAAGCGCCGGGATGCTACTGGATGAGGCCGGTTGCAAAGGGATGTCTTGCGGAGGTGCCACGATATCCCGAAGGCACGCCAATTTTATTGAAAACTCCGGTTCAGCGACTGCCGGTGATGTTGCCTCCCTTATCGTGAAATGTGCCGATAGAGTGCGTGGACGCACAGGTATTTCGCTTCAGAGGGAGATCCGGTTCCTGGGTTATATTCCCCATGAAAATATCAATTACTAGAATCATTCTTGTTTTATCCTTTATTGCCGGGATGTTATACTCTTGTGAGAGCTTTTATCAATTTTTCAGGTTTCGGGGAGTATCGTTTTATTCGCTGGCTCTTGTTTCGGATGATCTTTTCTGGAAACGGATCGATCCTGTTTCCCACAGGTTATGGCCATTTTTAATGATCAGGTCCAGTAAGATCGAGAAATCGCTAATGTCCGTCGCGCCGGTTTCAGTGGACATTGAAATGACATCGCCCGGTTTTTTCAAGGTGGATTTTTTGCCCCTTGAGCCGTGGTTCCTTGTTTTCTGGTCGGGTGGAGAATGGTTTCTTTCCAGGGAAGGGAGGATGTGGTCTGTTCACCATTCCCTTAACAACATAATTTCAGGGCAGGAGGCAATAGAGGGACCGGTGCTTGTTTGGGGAGAGGATCTTTCCGACCCTGTCCCTGCAGGGATGGATTTTGAAAATTCTGTTGTTGATTCAAGCTTGCCCATGGGAGAGATCCTTTCCTGGAAGGACGCGTTGGTCAAGACCGGTTTCTATCCGAGGGTCTCCTCTGTCACTGTCAGAAAACGCGAGGGAAGACGGATAATTGAGATTCTTGAAAGGACCGGGTCAGGTAGCATAAGGATCCTCCTTGCTGATACGACTGAAAACTGGAAAACACTCTTCGACGCTGTTGACGAGATTCTTTCGCAGCCGGGAGTAAGCGGGAAAAACCTGGTGCTCGATACAACTTATACCGGTAGGATTCTTGTAAGGGTTATTTCCTGAAATAAATTTTATTAAGGAACGGGGTGCCAGACATGAGACCTGAACCAGCGGATCCTTTCCTGAATTCTGTTCTTGATATCGGTACCCGCAAGATAGCCGTTGCGGTGTTTGAGAGTGATCCGGCCACAACGGAATTTCATGTTAACTGCATTGCCACGGCACATTCAATGGGGATCAGAAAGGGTGATATTCTGGACCCCGATCTTGTTGTCGAATCCATAAGGCAGGCCTTCGAAAAAGCTGAAAAGGAAGTTGGCCTCCATATCAGGGATACGGTGGCGTCCTTTGGGCCGACAGGTACAAGGACAATTGTTTCAGAATATAAAATTTGTCTTAGTGACGAAACGGAACCGGAAAAACCTGTTAACGCAAGCGACATGAAAGAGGTGGTCGCTAAAGCCATTGCTTCAGAGTGCCCCAGACCGGAAGAATTTCTGATGCATGCTTTCCCGATGGAGTATTCTGTCGACGGGGGACACCCCCTGAAGGACCCGCGGGGAGTCAAAGGAACTGAACTTTCAGTTTCGGTTCTTTGTATCTTTGTTCCCGAACAGTCTTTCCTGGATGCGCTGGATTGTGTCAGGAAATCAGGTGTACATGTTCATGGAATAATCCATAAAGCTGTTTCCTCTGCCCTGGGCCTGCTTTCCAATGAAGAATTCAGGAGAGGAGCGGTGGTAGTGGACATGGGTGCCGGGACAACAAGTATTACCACTATACGTGACTCCCGGATCAGGGGCGTATCGCTATTACCGACAGGAGGAGACCATGTAACGGGGGATGTTGCCGAGGTTCTGGGGATACCCTCTTCCGCAGCGGAGTTCCTGAAGCGTGAGGTATCCCTTGAGGAGGAAGAAGACTCTCTTTCCGACGAACTTGAAATTGAAATCGACGGTAAACCTTTTGTTGCAACCGTCGAAGAGGTTCTTTATATTGTTTATTCAAGATTTGAGGAAATGATGGTCCGGTTTGTTAAACCGGGTATCCTTTCCATGTCGTCAGGGAAGGGGCCAATGGAGGTCCTCTTTTCGGGGGGGATGACCCGTTCGCCCGGTTTTATTGATATGACCGAAAATCTTACAGGTTTTCGGTGCAGGATAGCTGAGCCGGTCAATTCCAGAAGTTTGCCTCCCGGCAAGGGAGGGCCGGAATTCAACTCCCTCATAGGCTCAATTCGCTATATTTCCGAGAGAGAAGAGTCACCGTTGGATTACCTTGAACCATCCTTCGAGGCTTATAATGAGGGCCCCGATGATCGGTCCCCGATCGACAGAGATACTTCCGCAATATTTGGAGCAAGAGTAAAACCCTTCAGAAGCGGGAAAAGAGGCAAAAAAAACAGATTATCAGGCCTTGCGGATGCCGTAAGGAAAGCTTTCAGGGAACTGTTCTAAATTATTCCCGTCCGGAGGTATGACCAATGCCCGAACTTTTTGAGATTGAAGGTTCCCAGAGACAGATTCAAGAGGTGATCAAGGTTGTCGGTATAGGTGGGGGAGGAGGAAACGCCCTGAATCACATCGTCAGAAGCGGTGTAAGGGGTGTGGAATTTATTGCCGCCAATACTGATATTGCCCATCTCAGCCTCTCTGAGGCAGACCTCAAAATAGTGCTTGGCAGGGAACTCACCAGGGGCCTTGGCGCCGGCGCGGATCCCGAGATCGGACTGAGGGCAGCTGAAGAATCCGTCGAGGAAATACGCACTATTCTCGAAGGGACCGATATGGTTTTCCTCACAGCTGGAATGGGAGGTGGAACGGGTACCGGCGCAACGCCTGTTATTGCAAAGATAGCGAGAGAGAGCGGTGCCCTTGTAGTATCGGTAGCCACTAAACCCTTTAATTTTGAGGGAAAAAAAAGGATATCCCAGGCGCTTGAAGGACTTGAAAACCTGAGAGACCATGTTGATGCCCTTATAGTGATACCCAATGACCGGCTTCTGGAAATTTCTCCGAAAGGAACAACTCTCTCGGACGCTTTTAAACTCGCGGACGAGGTTCTTCGGCAGGCTGTACAGGGTGTAACCGACCTGATCCTTCGGCCGGGGCTGGTCAATGTCGATTTCGCCGATGTCAGGACCATTATGACCCAGGCCGGAACCGCTATCATGGGTATCGGGGAAGGCAAGGGCGAGGACAGAGCGTCCAAGGCAGCCCATCTTGCTATCAACAGTCCCTTGATGGATGGACCGATAACCGGCGCCAGGGGTGTGCTATTTAATGTAACCGGCGGTCCAAATGTGGGAATTCACGAGATCCAGGAAGCGGCGGAAGTCGTTACCAGGGCAGCCGACTCACAGGCAACTATACTTTGGGGTCATGTGCTTGACCCGGATATGGATGAAAAGATCCAGATCACAGTCATCGCTACCGGTTTTTCGCCAGAGGGCATGAGAAAAAAGGCCCGCACCTTTATGGATGCACCGATAAGGGAAGACACTCTGGCAGATAACCAGAGTGCTTCAGGAGATGACAAACCATTGGCCTGTGATCCCTTTGAAGATCTGGACAGACCCGTAGTAAAGAGGAAGCCGGTATCCCGTAATGAATAAACCGGACAGGGGAACGGCTTTTTTTGCCCATTCGTCGAGGTAAAACCGGTCGCGCTTACGGCTTCGCCGGGGCCAGATACGGTGAAGTGATACTTGACAATGTGCCTTCCGGAGGTTCGCCTTCGTGGGCAATGCTTTATCCCGCGGAATATGCTGTAGGGATGGCCAACCTCGGTTTTCAGAGTATCTGCGCTGAACTCAGGACAATGGGGGTCGGAGTTGAGAGGTTTTTCCAGGAAAAAGGAACCCCTCGCTCCGTTGAAAGCTACAGAAGCATTAATAATTTTCCCTTTGTCAGTGCCTCAATTGCCTATGAACCAGACCTTGTTTCAATAATAAATATTTTTTCACAGTGGGGTATATCTCCCAACTGGGATGAGAGAGAAAGCAGGGGAGATCCGGTATTCGGGGTTGGGGGAGCTCTTTCCTATATTAATCCTCTTATCTTTTCCGGGATTGCTGATTACGTGGTTCTGGGAGACGGGGAACCGGTCCTTGAACACCTTGTAGGAGAGTGCCGGAAATATATGTCCCATGGGGACAGACACAAACTCTGGGAAAAACTGTCAGAACATCCGTCAATATTTGTTCCTCCCCTGCACAGGGACCGGATTCTTTCCGGAAAGAGTACAGGAAGGAAAAAATCCTTTGTCAGCGACATGGATAGCGTGCGTGGGAAAAGCCTCTGGGTGTCCGGTGATTCTGTTTTCGGGAAAACGATCCTTGTCGAGCTGCAGCGTGGTTGCAGAAGGGGTTGCAGCTACTGTACAATACCCTCTTCCTTTGGCCCTGTCAGGATAAGGTCTCTGGAAAAGGTGACAGGGGATATCGCCGGTTTCAAGGATTCAGGGAACCTCCAGGTCGGACTTGTCACTCCGGAGGCTGGCGACTATCCACATATTAGGCAACTGTTGGAATATCTCAGGTTTGCCGGACAGGCGGTTTCTTTTGCGTCACTCCGAGTTGATAATATGACCGAGGAAATGATCGAAACCCTGGTTCGCAGCGGGCGTTATTCCGTTACTGTAGCACCGGAGGCCGGTAAAGACTGGCTTCGTTTCAGTTGCGGAAAAAATTTTTCAAACGACCTTATTATTGAAAGGCTTTCCATGGCAAGAAGGGTCGGTGTCAGACAGGTAAAACTTTATTTTATGACAGGATTGCCCGGAGAGGAGATGGAGGACGTGGACGCGATCCCGGAACTTTGCAGGGAGATCCATTTACAGACAGGACTCAAGGTCAGGGCCTCCATCGGGCTTTTCGTCCCCAAACCAATGAGCAGGTGGGGGATGGAGCCGATCTGTTCCCCTGAAGCTGTAAAAGCAAGATTTCGAAGGCTAAGGACCCTTTTTTCAAAAGATCATTCCCGAGGATTTTTAGCAAGTTTTCAAGATGAGAACGAATCTTTCCTGGAACATTCCATTTCCTGGTTCGGTGCCGGGAACGGGTCTTTTTCAGGGGGATTGAACAGAAGAGCAATGAGAGCCATAATAAAAGGATACGTTACAGATAAAGAATCCGTGCGGGAACAGCTTGAAAATCTAGGTTTTTAGGGAAAGCATCCTGCCAGTGAGGTGATACCAGGTGAGCTTCCGGAAGACCAGAAAGTTCAAGGAGAAACCTGCCATATTTGCTTTTGGACATATCATGCTGCCCCTGGTCGGGATACTGGCTCTTGGGCTTCTTGTGCTTGGCGTGAGACTTCTTTTTGTAAATCCCGGTGGCCAGATCTCATATCCGGAACCTTCCCGGCCTCAAGCGTCACAGCCGGATCCCGAGCCGGAACCTGAAATCGTGGTTGCGGATCAGCAATCGGAGATAGTGGCTGTACCCGTTGTTGAGGACACTGATAGCAGCCCTTCAGTGTCACTTAAGCAGGATAACGAGGTCGCGAAGGCATCAAAGCCCAGCCAGACTCCGGCGACAAAGCCGACGGCAACAAATCCTTTGCCTTCAACAGACGTGAGAGCAGGCACGTGGGTAGTCCAGATAGGAGCATTTACATTGAAAGAATCAGCCGAAGCACTCGCTAAAGAAGCAAGGGGGAAAAAATACGAGGCCTTTGTCTTTCAGGCAGAGGTTGGCGGCAAGACGTATTACAGGGTTAGAGTTGGAGCAGGTTCACAGAGGATCGATGCCGAGACTTTAGCCAGAGACCTTGCGTCAAAAGGATATCCCACTCTTGTCACAAGGCATGAGTAGGTTCCATCGCCTTTTTCCTGTAATCTCCTTTCAGGAGGTCCACAGATGTCGGGTTTTGTAACCCGGACCTTTTCACGTGGAGAAGCCATCGAAAAAATTGCTGGGCTGATGGGCTTCCCCTGGGTTTTTGAGCTTTCAGAACCCACGCCTCTCGAAAAAGCGATCGGTTACCCATCAGGAGAAGACCTTATTACCGAAACCCCAAATCCGCCTTTTAACAGAAGTCTCCGTGACGGATATGCTGTTTGCTCAGAGGACCTGACTGGTACAAGCGAATCGTCCCCTGTTTTTTTGACACTCTGCGGTGAAGTTCCCATGGGGAAGCTCCCGGAATTCAATATTTCTCGAGGGTGTGCTGCTCTTGTCCACACCGGAGGGGCAATTCCCGAAGGGGCCGATGCCGTAGTTATGATAGAGGATACTTCCGAGAGTGGCTCAGCTGTAGAGATTCGCAAAAGTATCCAATCTGGTGAGAATGTTCTTATTGAAGGGGAAGAATTCCTCACCGGCCAGGTTATTGTGGAGAAAGGTGAAATTTTCAATTTCAGAAATATCGGCTCAGTTGCGTCCTGTGGGTTTGACAAGGTGAGGCTGGTGGACCTGAAGATCGCCGTGATAAGTACGGGGGACGAAATAGTCCCCGTCGGAATCCCGGAACTTCTTCCCGGGATGATCCGTGATTCCAACTCCTCCGTTATCATGGCGCATCTTTTGCGGGCCGGGTTCAGGAGCCGTTTTATGGGGATAGCGGGGGATGATCCCGGCAGGGTGGGTGACCTTTTTCATGAGGCCCTGGCCGGAAATGATGTTGTTCTTCTTAGCGGGGGATCTTCGGTCAGTGTAAGGGATCATTCCGTTGAACTTCTGCGAACCCTTGGCGAGTTTGAAGGAGATGTTCCTGTAAGGGGACTTAATATTTCCCCAGGAAAACCAACCATAGTATCCGGGAATGCTTCGAAAAGAAAGATCGCGGTATGTCTTCCAGGGCACCCCCACTCTTGCTCCGTTATATGTTCCACTTTCCTTGTTCCACTCCTGAGATGCGCGGTAAGGGGAAAGCAGGAAGACTTTTTCAAAAAAATCAGACTTCCCGCGGCTTCCGACATAATCGGGAAAAGCGGGGTAGAGGAATTCATTCCCGTCTGCATCGACAGTAATGGTGAAGCCCTGCCCCTTTGGGGCAAGTCGGGCTATGTTATGGCCCTGAATTCCTCCGACGGTTTTATCAGGCTATCAGAACAGGAGGAGACTGCAAGGTGCGGCAAGACAGTCGAGGTGTGGCTTTGGTAGACTTTCCCGAAAATATTTCGCTGGAAAAGGCATGGTCAATAATTGAAGAAAGAGTCAAATCGCTGGAAAGAGGCGAGATGGTGGAAATTGCGGATGTTGGTGATCCTTACGGGAGAATCCTTGCGTCCGACCTGTTTTCAAGATTTAATCTCCCCCATTATCCGGCTTCGGCGGTTGACGGATATGCCATAAGGGCTGTCGATACGGCAAGAGCCTCGTCTACCTCTCCGTCTCGGATTGAACCTGGTTCGTACATCTGGGTCAACACCGGCGGAGGAGTCGAGCGAAAATATGACGCGGTTGTGATGATAGAGGATACCTTCATGAACGGGGAGTTCCTAATGGTAACCAAAATGGTTTCCCAGGGGGACAACGTACGACCTGAAGGGGAAGACGTCGCCATGGGGCAGGTTATTGCAAGAAGAGGGGAGTCCCTTAATCCGTTGAATTTGCCGCTCCTGATAGCCTCGGGTTATTCTTCTGTTCCCGTTCAACCTCTTCCCAGGACCATTTTCCTGCCAACCGGAGACGAAATAGTTGAAATTTCCAGATGGATCAATGGCGGGTACGGAGAATCAGACCAGGCTCCGGAAACAAATTCGTGGATGCTGAGGGGGCTTTTCTCCGAATGGGGTTTCCCGCTGGATGTCGGGGAGATCCTTCCCGATGATCCCGGAATAATTTGCGGAGCCGTTGAAAAGGCTCTCGGCGATTACGACCTGGTAGTAATCGGAGCGGGAACTGCCAAAGGCAGAAGAGATCACAGCGCCGGAATCATATCCAGGTTTGGAGAGCCACTTTTCAGAGGTATAAGGATGAAACCGGGCAGACCCGTTATAGCGGGTATCTCAGGCAACAGACCGCTGGTCGCGCTTCCGGGTTTCCCCATGTCAGCTCTTGTCACTGCCTGGGCGATACTGTATCCGATGCTGTGCAGGCTCTCCGGGCAATCTTCCCATACGGATATCCAGAAAGCGATCGGGTGTCATAAAAATTTGGAAACAAACCTTCTGCGACATTACTCATCCCAGCAGGGTATCAGGGAATGGATGAGGGTCAAATGCGGAGAAATTGACGGTACCCTGTATTCCTGGCCTCTTGCATCCGGGGCAAGTTCCATGTTTTCGATCTCCGACGCAGACGGGTTTGCTCTTCTTGATGAGTCGACACTGGAACTCCCAAAGGGAAGTCGGCTGAATGTCTGGATGAGAAACGAACCTGACTGGAAACGGAGGATCGTTTACCAGGGATCCAACGATCCTGCCATAGAGATACTGGTCTCCCACATGAGAGATCATGGAGGAGATATGGCAATAAGGTCAGTCGGAAGCCTTGGAGGTCTTGCGGCAATATCAAGGGGAGAGGGCCATGTGGCATCGTGCCATCTTCTGAACCCCGAGGATGGGACGTACAACAGTTCATATATCAACGGTTTTTCCGGTTCCGGAGATTGGGTAAGGATCAGGCTTTTCCGCCGGGAACAGGGTCTGATAGTATCCAGGGGCAACCCTTTGGGAATTGGTTCCGTAAAAGATCTATCAGTCACGGGAGCGTTTTTCGTAAACCGGCAGCCCGGGGCTGGAACAAGGGTCCTTTTTGACCACCTGCTTAAAGAGAATGATATCGTTTCGGGGGAAATAAAAGGTTACAATAGTATTGCCGTGACCCACCTTGAGGCCTCGGCAAGGGTGGGAAGTGGTTCGGCAGACGCGACTCTCGGGATAAGGGCAGCCGCTGATGCCTTTGGAAATGATTTTGTGCCGGTAACCATGGAAGATTTTGAGCTCGTAATACCCGGGCGTTTCATGAACCATGATGGTATATCTATTTTGATCGAGACCCTTGATGACGCAAACTGGCGTTCGGAAGTAGAAGACCTGGGGGGATATTCCTGGATTATTTGAAGGACAAATTTGGCAGAAGGCTAAATTACATTAGGATCTCTGTTACAGACAGATGCAACTTCAGGTGTGTCTACTGCATGCCGGAAGAGGGTCTGGAATGGATACCCCATGACCGGATAATGACGTATGAGGAGATAGTATTTCTTTCCTCTGTACTTCATGGTCTTGGTGTTGAGAAGATACGCTTTACTGGGGGAGAACCTCTGGTCAGGAAGGGTTTTTTTGATTTTCTCAAGGACCTGGGTGATAAAGTTCCAGATATCCGGACCGTTCTCACAACAAACGGTAGCTTAATTGGAGAATATATCGAGCAGATAAGGGAATCGGGTCTTTCGGGTATAAATGTGAGCCTTGATTCACTGAATCCCGCCGTTTTCGGAATGATAACCAGGAAAGGGTCCCTTGAGTGTGTTCTAAAGGGGATAAGAACTCTTTCCATGGAAACCGATATTCCGATCAAGATCAACACTGTCCTGATGAAGGGTGTCAACGACGAAGAAATTCCGGAACTTCTGGATTTTACCATGGAAAACAGGGCTACCTTGAGACTTATCGAATTTATGCCACTGGACGATTCGGTATGGAGGGAAGATCTTTTTATTCCGGCCTCAAGTATATTTGAAAAACTTCCCAGGCCGGAATCCTGGATAAGGATTGACAAATCATCAGATCACAGCGCTGGACCTGCCGTATACTATAAAAACGAGGCAACGGGCCAGAAGATAGGAATTATAGAAGCAGTCTCTCACCATTTCTGCGAAAAATGCAACAGGCTCCGTATCTCGGCGACAGGTATTCTTAGACCCTGTCTCTTTTCGGAGGATGGTATAGACCTCAGACCTTCTCTTATTTCACGTGACCCCGCCCTGGCCAGGAAGAACCTTATGCAGGGAGCCCTTGATAAACCTGAATGCTATGCTGCTTCGAAGACAGGCAAGATGCACATGTCGAGGATAGGTGGATAAAATGGGACAGTTTTCACACATGGACGACTATGGACATCCGGTAATGGTTGATGTGGGGGGTAAACCCCATACAATAAGAGAAGCAGTGGCTGAGGGCCTGGTAAGACTGCCCGTAAAAGTAATGGAAGCCATTATGACAGGAGCCGCTGTCAAGGGAGACGTCCTCAGGGTGGCCGAGATGGCCGGGATCATGGGATGCAAGAGAACCCCGGATCTTATTCCCCTTTGTCACCCCATAAAACTTGACCATGCTGCCGTTGAATGTTCCTTAGACCCTGAAAAGAGACTGGCACGGATAATCTGCAGGACAAGATCATGCGATGTTACGGGAGTGGAGATGGAGGCTCTTACAGGTGTCTCTGTTGCCGCCCTGACCCTGTACGATATGTGCAAGGGAATAGACAAGGGAATGGTAATAGAAAACATAAGACTCCTCCGTAAAGATGGGGGAAAATCCGGGAGTTATATTGCGGAGGATCTCAAATGAAAAGCAGAGTAATGGGTTTTTCCGGATCGCTTCCGGCGCAACCCGTCGTTTTTTTACACGAGGATAGCGAGCGCAGACCTCTGGTTAACGGCAAAGCGCAAAAAATTACCATTCTTGAACCGGGCCAAAAGAAGAGTGGAGATGATTTTTTTGTCATCAGGGCTTCCGGTTTCGGTGAAGTTGGGCCTGGGGATTTTGTATCCTTTTCGGAGGGTGTTATCCTCCGTATGGATCCGGCAATTCACGATGGTTCGATGATTGTAGTCAGACCCGGCTTCATTTCGGTGTCTTCAACCCTGGAGGTCTGGTCATCGATCCAGGCGGGAGTCCTTACCGTCAGTGACAAGGGTAGCCGTGGAGAACGGATAGATACTTCTGGTCCGGCACTTGAGGCAGCTCTTATGGGGATCGGAGCCTCTACTCTCATGAGGGAAATTGTGCCCGATGATGCAGAAAAGATCTCCGGGATCCTTGGGGAGTGGATATCTTCCGGGAAAGTTTCCCTTGTTCTTGTAACGGGAGGGACAGGACTTTCCCCCAGAGACGTTACTCCAGAGGCGCTCCTGTCGCTGGGGGGAAAAATTGTCCCGGGCCTGGGTGAGTTTATGAGATGGAAAACATCATTCCTGAACGAGAGGTCCATTCTTTCCAGAGCCTTTGCGGTTGCCTGTGAAAAAACCCTGGTTATATCACTACCCGGAAGCGAAAAGGGAGCAATTGAGTGTTTCAGCTCAATATCTTCTGTCCTCAGACACGCACTGGAGATCCTTTCCGGGAAAGGAACCAATTGCGGTAGTTCCCACTGATAAAGGTTTTATTAAGGAGGGATCAGACAGATGAAAGAGTCCCTCGCAAACAGAGTTTCAAGATGCATGATAATTTCAGGAATGTCCGGCGGAGGGAAATCCACCGCCCTCCACATGCTGGAGGATGTGGGTTTTTATGCGATAGAAAATATTCCCCCCAACCTGCTTCCACAACTGATCCAGGTACTGGGCAAGCATGAGGAAGCCGTCCAGAATGGTGTTGCCGCGGTCGTAGATGTTCGTGGTGAAAGTCTTCTTGATCACCTTTTTTCAGTCATCGGATACCTCAGGAAAAAAGGTTTGGAAGTCGGCGTTATCTTTCTGGATGCCTCAGATTCCACTTTGGTAAAACGTTTCGAAGAGACAAGAAGAAGACATCCTCTTTCATGTGATTCAACCATTCTGGAAGCCATTCAAATGGAAAGAGTTGAACTGTCAAAGATCCATGAGATCGCAGATGTCGTAGTGGATACATCCAATATGTCACTGGCCGAACTCAGGCGGGAGATACTCGGAAAGATCGAGATATCGGAGGGGCCCTTATCGGTGATCTTCACATCCTTTGGATTCAAGCATGGAATACCCCCGGACAGCGATTTTGTCTTTGACGTCAGATTTTTGCCCAACCCCTTTTACGAACCATCACTTCGATCGGGATCCGGAAAGGACAGGAAAATTCAGGAATTTATTGCACGTTCGCCGGATATTTCTGGTTTCATAGAAAATCTTTCATCTCTGCTTGGAAGCATTTTGGGACTTTACATGAATACTGGCAAAACCCAGGTTCACATAGCCATAGGATGTACGGGAGGGAGACACAGATCGGTGGCCGTAGCGGAATGGTTGGGAGAGAAGTTCCCGGAGAACTCTCTCGTAAGACATCGTGACATTGAAAAGGATACGGTGCTTCAATGAACTGGTGGTCCGCATTTACTGTTGGACTTCTTTCCGGGGGTATTATGTCTCTCCTGGCGGCAAGACTTTTTCAGGAGGAAGAGGAAGATAACTCTTCCCCGCAGGGAAAAAACGGGACGGTTATGCATAAGGCATTCCGGCACAAGGTTTCCCAGGGTCCGGAGATCGTTGCCATAGGTGGGGGAACAGGTCTTTCTACCCTCCTTTCGGGGCTCAAGTCATACACCAGAAATATTACGGCGATAGTTACGGTAACCGATGAGGGGGGGAGTTCGGGCCGCCTCAGGGGCGAGTGGGGTGTGTTGCCGCCAGGAGATATAAGAAACTGTATGGTCGCCCTGGCCGAGAACGACAGCTCCCTGAACCGGATACTTAATTTCCGGTTTGACAAGGGGGAACTTGAAGGTCACAGCCTTGGAAACCTGATACTGCTGGCGGCAACAGAGATGACCGGGGATTTCCGCAAGGCTGTCGAGGAGCTTAACAACCTGCTTGCTATCAGAGGGAAGGTTATCCCAGTAACCACAGAATCGGTAACACTTTGTGGCTCAACAGGAGATGGCAGACAGCTTCGTGGGGAACTGAATATCTCAAGTTGCGGGAACAGGTTGGACTCCATATGGCTTGAACCGGGTGATGCAAGGGCGGTTCCGGAGACCCTGAAGGCCATAAGCGAGGCAGATGTAGTGATTCTAGGTCCCGGAAGCCTTTTTACAAGCATTGTCCCCAACCTTCTCTTCTCTGATATTGCCGTGGCACTCAGAAGATGCAGTGCTCCCAAGGTCTATATTGCCAACCTTATGACCCAGCCAGGTGAGACCGAGGGAATGAACATAATCGATCACGTAAGATGGATAATCCGCATATCGGGGATCACCCCCGATTACCTTATAGCCAGTGACTCCCCGATCCCATATGAGATGCTTGATAGTTACCGGGCATCGGGAGCTCAGCCCCTCGTTCTTGAGGAAGAACATAAGAACGCTCTTGGACTAATGGGTACGAGGGTAGTTGTTTCCGACTATCTGAGTATCTCTGAAGGAAGTGTCAGGCACAACAGCCAGAAATTGTCAGAGACCCTTGTGAGGATAGCCAGGGAAGAGAGGGATACGGCAAAATGGAGAAACTGAAGTCCGTGGTCTGGGACGAATGGGGTACTGTCCCGAACAGCGGGCGGGAGGGGGCAACAATGGAGATTGCCGGAATCCTTTCCGGTCTCCCCTCGAAGACAGAGAATAAAGTAACTTCTTTTTTCAGTAGCCGTCTTTTCGTCTTCCGAAGGATCGGGAGACTCTGGGATTCATCGGAATGGTCCGCCTTTGGGGAATTCTCTTCTGGACTGGTTATACCTCCCGACCTGAAGGGAAGGGTTTCCATAAGAATAAAATCCCCAGGATCCCTTGATCTTATGTTCCCTTTCAAGAAAGGGAACAGGAGTACTCCAGATTCGTGGAACTGGCTAAGAGGTGTCTTTGGTTCGAGCGGATCCCTTTTTTTGCCAAGGACGGGCTATTACATGGTTTTCCGCCTTCCGAATTCCAGTGAGGAAGATCTTGGGAAAGATATTGCGACTATAATGAGGTACCGGGACATACCCTCCAGAACCAGGTCGCGCTACGGTTTCCGGGAAGTTGCTGTCAGGGATCAGTCGTCTATAGTGGGAATGCTTTCAAACATGCGGCTCTTCAAAACATCCCTTATACTTGAAGAGAAAGCCATGCTCAGGTCTCTCAGGGACCGGGCAAACAAGATCGTAAACTGTGATGCCTCGAACATTAGAAAGACTATCGAGACAGCGGAAAGACAGATCGTAACGGCGAGGCAACTTATAGATTCCGGGAAGATGGCCAGGCTTCCTGAGCCCCTGAGGGATCTCATTGAGGCCAGGATCGAGAACCCTACCGCTACATTGAAGGAGCTTGGTGGACAGCTCGCCAGGCCGGTCAGCAAGAGCACAGTGGAATACAGGTGGAAAAAGATAGAGAAGATAGCGGCAAGCGCAGGCGTAAAAATCCAACCAACAGGGGGATGATCGTCATGTACCTGGGAAAGGCTGATGTAAACACGTACGAAAAGGGCTCCAGCCGGGAATTTTTGACAACGAACGGCTGGGGCGGATACGGATTCTCCACCGTGATCGGGGCCAATACCCGCAGAGAACACGGGCTTCTGGTGTTAAACAAGAGTGGAAAAGAAGTGTATCCCGATGTACTGATCAGCAAACTTGACGAAACAGTTATCAGCAGGGGGAAAAAATACCATCTTTCCACCAACAGATACACGGACGTAGTTTTCCCGGACGGATACAGGTACCTGCAGGAATATCATGCCGAACCCCTGCCGGGGATGCTCTTCGTGATACATAGTGTCTTTTTGAGGAAGACTGTTTTCATGCCACGAAAAAGGCTTTCCACGATCATAAAATATGAACTCCTTTCGGCACCGGAAAAGATCGAGCTCGAGATCAGGCCCCTTGCGGCTCACAGGGGCATAGACCAGGTATGCTCCCACAAAGACAGGGATTTTTCTTCGTCCTTTTCTGGCAATTGTGTTTCCATAGAAGGGAGTGATCTTCAGAGTCGCTTCTATCACTTCAATGGAGAATGGAGACCGAAACCTCTCTGGTTCGAGAACCTGATCTACGAATTTGACGAGTGCGAGAAACCGGGAACGGACAACCTCTGGTCACCGGGAGTTCTTTCAGTGGATATGTCCGAGGGAGATACTATATATATTGTTCTGAGCAGCGGGGTTGAGAAATATGACCACGGCGTCTGCTCTGAACTTGAAGATATTACTGTCCGCTGGATAGCATCGAATGTTTCAGAGACTCCGCTGATGAAAAAAACCCCCATGGCAAGGGACCTTATTCAGTCGGCGTCACACTGTATTTCAGAGATTGAGGGGGGTAAACCCGTCATATTTACCGGATATCCTTCAGTCCGTGAAAAAGCCAGAGAGACCTTTATATCCATTCCTGGACTTCTTTTGTCCACGGGTAAAATGGAATTTGCCAGAAATCTTCTTGAAGTGTGGCTTGACCGTGCCGCAGGAAACGGGAACTTAATGCCCTCTGGGATAGACCCTCATACGGGTAGGTTAACCAGTGAATCTGCCGATTCGGGTTTATGGTTTTTTTATGCCTTTGGCAAATATTGTGACAGGAGCGAGTCCACGACATTGGCCGAAAAAAGATGGGACGATATAACCGCTCTGGCGCTGAAGATCATCGAGGGTATACCCGAGATCGGTCTCTCTCTTGATAAAGACGGCTTGCTTGATCTGCGATCGAAGAGTATCGGTAGCAACTGGATGGATGGCAGCAATAACGGTACGGCCATTGTGGAAAGGCATGGAAAATTGGTAGAGTTTAACGCCCTGTGGTACAACGGTCTAAGGACTCTTGAGCAATTGGCCGAGTTGACCGGCAGGGCAGATCAGGCCCGAGATTTTGGTAAAATGGCAGACCTCTGCGGAACGTCTTTCAAGAAAGTTTTCTGGAACGAAAAGGGTTACCTTTATGACTGGGTAGACGGGGACAAAAAAAGCGATTCCAACAGGTGCAACCAGATATTGGCTGCCTCTCTTCCGGTATCCGTCATGGATCCTGAAAGAAGCCGCTCGATAGTTGAATCTTGCTGGAACGACCTTTATACCACATTCGGACTCAGGACCCTGGATCCTCACCACGATAAATACAAGGGTAGATGTGAGGGTCGCCTTGATCAGAGGGAGAAAGCCAGGTTTATGGGTATGGCCTGGCCGTGGATGCTTGGCCAGTTTATAACCGCCTTCCTGCGTTATAATCCGGACAGGAAGGATATCGCATGGTGTTTCCTGAGACCCTTCCTCTCTCACCTCCGGAAGGGCTGTCTCGGTGGAGTGGCTGAGGTTTTTGACGGCAGCATGCCATACAGGCCGCATGGAAACGCTCTTTATGCTCCAAGTGTCGCAGAACTTCTTCGTGTGATATCTGAGGATATGTGAGATCCAGAAAAATATCAGTGAAATAACCAGACTGAAAGGATCTTCAAGGAAGGGCATGGCCAGGCTATGCCCTTTTACATGGGACAAGCCGCAGTCTTCGGATAAATTCAAGATTAAATAATGGAGGGGTGCACAATGCAAAAGAAGCGTGTAGCAATTAACGGTTTTGGCAGAATAGGCAGGCTGGCACTCAGGGCTCTTTACGAATATGAGAACGAGGGCCTTTTTGATATAGTCGCGACTAACAGTCGCACATCCGCTGAACAGAGGGCCTACCTGTTCAAGTATGATTCCGTTCACCGCCGTTTCAGTGGTGACCTGAAGATCAGCGAAGGATCCCTTGTGATCAACGGAAAAGAGATAAAAGTTCTTGCAGAAGCAGAGCCAAAAAATCTCCCATGGAAAGAACTGGGGGTAGACATTGTCATTGAATCATCAGGAAAATATACCGATGCCAGAATGGCAGAAGGACACCTCAGTGCTGGCGCAAAGAAAGTCCTCATAACGGCTCCGGCAAAAAATGAAGATGCAACGATCGTTATGGGAGTCAACGAACATATTTATGATCCCTCCGCTCACCATATCGTATCCAACGCATCCTGCACCACGAACTGTCTTGCTCCGGTGGTAAAGGTTCTTTATGAAAATTTCGGTATAGAAGAAGGACTGATGACAACAACTCATTCCTACACAAATGACCAGAAAACCCTTGATTCTTCACACAAGAATTTTCACCGGGGCCGAGCTGCGGCACTTTCCCTGATACCTACCACAACCGGGGCAGCGGCTGCGATAGGAAAGGTTTATCCTCAGGTAGAAGGGAAAATGAACGGTATCGCGGTAAGGGTCCCAACACCGGATGTTTCTCTTGTTGATCTTGTAGTTCGTCTGTCGAGTCCTGCCACAAAAGAAACGATAAACGGAGCTTTCAAAAAAGCTTCCTCCGGGCCTCTTGAAAAATATCTGGGTTACGAGGAGGACGATCTTGTTTCCGTCGACTTCACTGGAGATAGTCGTTCTTCAATATTTGCGGCCAGGCATACCATGGCCCTTGGAACCATGGCGAAGATCCTGGCCTGGTACGATAACGAATGGGGTTATGCCTGCAGGGTCATAGATCTTGCAAATTACATGCTGGGCAAGGAATAAGGTGACATTGCGATGGCTCTCCGTACCTTTGAAGGAGTTCCTCTTGAGGGTCTGAAAGTCCTTGTCAGGGTTGATTTCAACGTACCGATGAAAAACGGAAAGATCAAGGATAATTCAAGGATATTAGCTCACCTCGAGACAATAACGGCCTTGAAAAATTCCGGAGCCTGTGTGGTGCTGATCTCCCACCTTGGAAGACCAAACGGGAAAGCTGATCCTGCTTTTTCCTTAAGGCCAGTAGCCGAAGCGCTTTCCATTGAGTACGGTATCGCCTCGGGTTTTGTGTCGGATTGTGTTGGAAGGGAAGTAGCTTCCTCCGTAAAGGCTATGAGGCCAAAGGATGTATTGCTTCTTGAAAATGCAAGGTTCCATCCTGAGGAAGAATCCAACGATCCATCTTTTGCAAAAAAACTGGCAGAGCCCTTTGATTGTTTCGTGATGGATGCTTTTAGTGCCTCCCACAGGGCTCATGCCTCAACGGAAGGCGTAACAGCCTGGCTCCCATCCTATGCAGGGAGAGTAATGGAAAAGGAAGTATCTGTCCTTTCCACCGTAAGGGAAAACCCGACAAAACCCCTGGTTCTGGTCATGGGAGGCGCCAAGGTTTCAGACAAGATTCGCATTATCAAATACATGATCGACAGGACTGATTCAATCCTTGTAGGGGGAGCAATGGCCTTTCCTTTTCTGAAAGCACTGGGGAAGAATATCGGGTCCTCTTTCTGCGAAGAAGGAACAGAGGAGACGGCACTTGAAATCCTTGAAATGGCCGAAAAGTCAGGGGCCAGGATCAACCTTCCAGTGGATGTAATAGTCTCTGATTCAATCGAAAATTCCCGGAATTCGACTTGTGTGTCCCTTTCCTCCATACCAAACAATATGATGGGTCTGGATATTGGTCCGAAAACAGCTGAACAATTCTCAGTAGTCATTTCAGGCGCCAAAACGGTTCTCTGGAATGGTCCAATGGGGGTATTTGAGACACCCCCTTTCGGGAGCGGAACGAAGACTCTTGGGGAATCTGTAGCAAAGGCGACTTCAAAGGGAACTTTGTCTGTTCTTGGTGGTGGTGACACGGCAGCTGCAGCCAAGGCCCTCGGATTTTCAGACGGAATCAGTCATATTTCAACTGGGGGAGGGGCAACCCTGGAATTTTTCGAGGGAAGGGACCTTCCCGGAATAAAACCTCTGGAAACAGCCTGACCGATCTCATGGCGAGGAGGAAGGACCCATGAAAGAGCGGATTTTATTGGCCGGTAACTGGAAGATGAACAAGGATATTAAAGGATCCCTCTGCTTTATCGAAGAATTCCAGGAAATGGCAGAAAAAGAAGACCTTTTTGGGAAAACTGGTAAAAAATTTGAAATGGCACTTTTTCCCCAAACTGTGAATCTGTATGCGTTGAATCAAAAAATCCTGGACCTGAAGTTACCGATTCTTCTTGGCGCTCAGAACATACATTGGGAAAGATCCGGAGCCCTGACAGGAGAGAACTCTGGCTCTTCAGTTCTGGAGGCGGGGGCGAAAATGGCCCTGGTGGGGCATAGTGAAAGAAGGCATATTTTCGGAGAAACTGACGAAATGACAGCAAGGAAGTACGTTTCATGCGTTGAATGTGGTCTCAGGCCTGTATTATGCGTTGGTGAAACGGAAGAAGAAAAAAGCAGGGGATTCACCGAAAAAGTCCTTTCAAGGCAATTGAGAAGTGTTTTTGCCCCGGATAGATCATCTGAAAAATGGGGTGAAATAATCATTGCTTACGAACCTGTCTGGGCCATAGGAACCGGGAAAAGCGCAACCTCCGAGGACGCGGCAGGCTCGTGTGATTTTATCAGGAACCTGTTAAAAGGTATTTGTTCCGAAAAGGAATCCCAAAACGCCTTGATACTTTACGGAGGGAGCGTCAAGAGTTCCAACGCGGCGGCCTTTATGGAAAATGGAAGCATAAATGGCCTTCTGGTCGGAGGTGCCTCACTTGATCCCTTCGAGTTCATGGGTATCATCAGGGCCTGTGGCGTCTGATGTAACATAAGATATATTATAAGACACCTGATCCAACCTTTAAACCCCCTTAAAAAAGGGGGTTTTTTATAACAAACTGTCTAGTTTGCTTTTATTGTTCTGGCAGAAGCCCATATGCTTTCGAGACGGTAAAAATCTCTGCCTTCTCTTCCGAAAATGTTTACTATAATGTCTCCTGCATCCAGGAGGATCCATTTGGGACTGTTTTCCCCCTCGATGCGATAACCGACATTCATGCTGTCAAGGGTGTCCGTGACATGACCCAGCAAGGCTTTCATGTGAACATCCGAATTACCCGTTGCAAGAACATAAGCATCAGCTACTGTAGATTCTTTGGAAAGATCGATTATGGTGATGTCCTCAGCCTGTTTGTCCTGAAGAATCTGGACTATCGGAGCGACCGAATCCCCTTTAATAGAAGCCTTCATTTAACCCCTCCCCTATCTTGCCGAAGATGAATTGAATCTTTTTAATACATTCATGTAATCGTGACCCATAATAATTGTAACACGGCTTGCAGAAGTGTCCTTTTTTACAAGGTTTTGCTGAATACCTGTCAACTTACCCAGAGCTTCAGCCGCTTTCTGGTTGTTTTCTCCAGGTGGGTAAAGGATGTTCGTATGCCTGTAGTCGTAGTGTCTTGCGTTCCCTATGTGACCCACATCAATTCCCACTGACTGAAAACGTGTAGCTGCTTCCTTGCCGATACCAGCAGTTCCTGATCCGTTAAGGACTGTGACCGGTAAACCTATCTCAATAACAAGTCCGGAAATAAGGGCAGGATCTTCTGTATCGGTTTGTTCTTCTGTGGGATTTTCTTCCGGGATCTCCGAAAAGAACTCGGAAAGGGTCCCCGGGTCTCCAAGCCAGTAACTTATTCCGGAAATGAAGGCTGCCTTACCTGGAAGAGTTCGAAAAACTGTTCTTGAAGGATCCATGTCCTTCATGTATGAGGCAAGTTGTATAGATTGTGAGAGAGACATGTTTGTCTTCACGATCTTCAATGAGTACTTTAAAAGTTCCGGAATTCTGGTTACCATTCCCGGTTCCTTGATACGGGCAAAGGCCGCCTTCAGAAAGATCTGCTGTCTCTCAACACGTCCGATATCACCCAGAGCATCATGTCTGAAACGTACATATCCAAGTGCTGTCTTTCCGTCCATATGCTGTACTCCGGCGGGAATATCGATAAAAAGGTTACCGGCCCTGTCGGAATATTTGAGACGTTTTGGTATATCCAGGGTTACCCCGCCTATCATGTCCACCAGCTGTGGGAAGCTTTCGAAATTGACTATCACGTGGTAGGGAATTGGTACGCCAAGGTAGTTTACAAGGGTGGCCTTCAAAAGTTCCACTCCACCGTAGGCGTAGGCGTGGTTTATCTTCTGCCATCCGTGTCCGGGTATCTGAACACGTGTGTCCCTGGGCAGAGAAAGCAACCGTACAATTTTTTCATCGATGTCTATTGATACAAATGCAATTGAATCCGATCTGTTGGCAGTCTCGCCCGGAACTTCGTCAAGTCCTACGAAAACCATGTTTATTCTTCCTGTAACTTCATCGTGCTGGATTTTCTCCCTGATAGTATCGGGAGCCGGATTAAAGAAAAAATATGCTTTCAGTCCCACACCCGCCACAAGAGAAACAAAACACGCAAGGGCGATAAGTGCAATGTTTTTCCTGGTCAATCTTTTCACCATCCGTTTCTGAAATACATAGCGTTTTTGTAAATATATTGCTCAACAAGCCATGGGGCAAGGTACCTGATATTAAGGCCGTCGGAGACCCTTTTCCGGATCTCCGTGCTGGATATCGCGAGGAGAGGTATTTCGAGATTAATCATGTTTTCTCTGATCTCCTGGGGGAGTCTGGCTATTTCCCCGGGATCCGAACCAGGTCTTGTTACCGCGACTATCTTGCAAAGTTTGGGGATCTCCAGAGGTTCTTTCCAGTTCATCAGGTCCAGAACAGCATCGAGACCTGTAATAAAATAAAATTCAACGCTCTTTGGGGGATACCAGTGGCGCATCTCCCTAAGTGTATCAACTGTGTGACTTGGAGTTTCCCTGTCTATCTCAACCCTCGATATCCTGAAATGAGGATTGTCGAGAGTCGCCAGCATCGTCATGGTGTACCTGTGTTCGGCCGAAGATATGACCGTTCCTGCCTTATGGAAGGAATCACCCGTCGGGACAAAAACAACTTCCGTGAGACCTAGAGAGAAATAGGCCTCTTCAGCCGCGATGAGGTGTCCAAAATGGATAGGATCAAATGTTCCCCCCATTACTCCAATTTTCCTTTTACGCAAACCCTCTGACGATCTTACGGGCAATTTCGGTCCCTACCCTTCTTCAGAAGAAGCCTTTTCCTGATTGGGGGGAGACTCCGGAATAAAGGTAAACTCCAGATCTCCAATATAAATTGTATCTCCTTCTCTCGCTCCGTGCTTAACAAGGAGGTCTTCTATCCTGTAGTGCTGCATGAGAGCCATGAATCTTCCCAGAGCCTCGTCCTGATCGAAGTTGAATCGTTTTATGAGTCTTTCTATTTCAGGATGAAAGACCTGGAACAATCCATCATTTCCCGGTTTTTTTATAACGGGCTTAATTTTTTTAAGATCTTCTGAAAAAGGACTTTCGATCTCGAAGAAACGGCTTTCTCTTTTGGTTGCCGGTACCTTGTGTATGACGGATACTATATGTCCGATAAATGCTTCTATCCCTTCCCCTGTGACCGCGCTTGTTTCAAAGAATGGAATTTCCGCTTTGTACAGTTCCTCCCTCAGGGCAGAATATCCATCCTTGTCGCGGGGAAGATCTGTCTTGTTCCCAACTGCGGCAGAAGGAAAACTCAGAAGTTCCGGGTTGTATTCGAGGAACTCGTTCCTCACGGTACTCCACTGTTCCAGTGGGGGTGCCGAAGCGCCTTCAGAGAGATCCATAACGTAAACGATAAGCCTTGTCCTCTCAATATGACGTAGAAATGCATGTCCAAGTCCCCTGTCGAGGTGAGCGCCTTCAATGAGTCCGGGAACGTCGGCTATAACTATTTTTTCACTTTCTACGGCCAGAATACCAAGGTTTGGCGATAGAGTCGTAAAAGGGTAACCGGCAATATCCGGTTTGGCTCCAGAGATAGCCGATAGGAGCGATGATTTTCCGGCGTTTGGAAGTCCCACAAGCCCGACGTCTGCGAGCATTTTCAGTTCAAGGCGAAAATTTCTTTTTTCACCAACCGCGCCGTTCTCGGAAAAACGGGGAATTCTTCTTCTGGAAGAGGCAAATCTTGCATTCCCCCTCCCACCCCTGCCTCCGCGGGCAGCAAGGAAGGTGTCACCGTGGACAGTCAGGTCCGCGAAGATCATTCCTGTCCCGGGGTCTATAACAAGGGAACCGCAAGGGACAGGAACCTTGACGTCCTCTCCCGAGGCTCCGTGTCTGTTTCCCCCTTTTCCGTGAGAGCCATCACTGGCAGCAAACCGCCTTCGGTATTCGAAATCAGCAAGGGTCTGGATGCGATCATCGGCTACAAGGTAAACGTTGCCCCCCCTGCCTCCATCGCCGCCATCAGGCCCTCCCTTCGGAACGAACTTCTCCCTTCGGAAACTCAGGGATCCGTTTCCGCCTTTTCCGGATTCAACCCATATTTCAGCTACATCAATGAATCTCAAGGATCAACACCCCGCAAAAATAAGAAAAAAGGGCCCAAGAAATACTCAGGCCCCGGAAACACAAATTCATCAATATATTTATCAGGCGATTACGTTCTCTATAGCAACGAATTTCCTGCCGGCCTTGGTGACAAAACGGACCTTGCCAGGTTTGAGGGCGAAAAGGGTGTCATCCCTGCCCCTGCCAACGTTGTCTCCCGGGTGGTACTTGGTTCCTCTTTGCCTGACAAGTATGCTTCCTGCGGTTACTTCCTGTCCGTCACTTCGTTTAATGCCCAGTCTCTTCCCTATGCTGTCTCTTCCATTTGTGCTGCTTCCCTGTCCCTTTTTATGAGCGAACAGCTGCAGGTCAAAAATTTTCATTTACATACACCTCCACGATTTTCGTGTAAGCAGGATATGATTTGCTAATTGATACCAGTGCCGCGACTATTGTTTTTGCAAGATCGTTTATTCTGCTACTGTCATTGTTGCCCCAGAATATTCTGGCGTATCCTGATACTGGATCTTTTGTGGAAACCACATTGTCTATGTCAAGTACATCGGTAAGGCCAATTTCAAGTGTCTGTGCCAACGTAGAAAGGGCCGCGCAGACAATGTCCTTGCCATAGCCGGCATAACCGGAATGGCCGGAGATCTCTATCCCGCAGATAATATCACCGCAACGCAGGATACGGATCTCGGTCATCGATCTGTCAATACTCGATCGAGTCAATCAATACGGAAGTAAAGGATTGCCTGTGCCCCTGAGTTTTCCGTGACTGCTTTGATTTGTTTTTGTACTTGAAGACAATAATCTTTTTATCCCTGCCGTGAGTCTCTACCCTGGCTTTTACCACGGCACCTTCAACGGTTGGTGAGCCTATGGATACCTTGTCGTCGGATGTAACCATCAGGACCTTGTTGAATTCGATGGCCCCACCCTCATCGACATCTATCTTTTCGATCCTGATCCGGTCTCCCGGTGATACCCTGTACTGCTTTCCTCCTGTTTCGATCACAGCGTACATAAATGCTTTACCCCCTCCCGCCGGAACCTCGGGTGGCCCTTTGGCTCTTTAAACCCGTTCCGAGCGTAATTATGACCCATCGGGTCAATTACGTTATTTGCCGGTCACCCCCGGCCGAAGAAGAATTATAACATAAAAGAGAACAAATAAAACCGGTTTAAGTCAATTATTCCTGGCCCCAAGAAGCGAACTGGCCAGTCTTGAGGCCTCAGGATCATCTGGATTTCCCGCCAGCATACGAGATATTTCCAGTACCCTCGAGTCATGGTCAACCTCCATAACCCTGCTGGTATCCCCTTCCCTTTCGACCTTGAAATGCTGGTCCGCCAGAGCTGCAATGGAAGCTTCGTGAGTGATCAGCAATACCTGGCACCTTTTGGACAGTTCCTTCAGGGCATAGCCGGCAAGTACCGCTGCCCTTCCTCCAAGGCCAGCCTCGACCTCGTCAAAGACCAATACATCGGGGAGCATCTCGTCAGATGAAGCGATCTGAAGAGAAAGAAGGATCCTGCTAAGTTCTCCTCCAGAAGCTGTTTTGGCGACGGGGCCATAAAGGTGCTTGTCATCGGTCAGGAAAAATGAAACTTCGTCGGCGCCGTTCTGACGGACCTTCTCCAGAGGATTAAGAGATATTCCGAAACGGAGGCCTTCCATAGCGAGGTTTCTGAGGGTCGAGTTTACTGCTTCCTCAAGGTTCAGAGCAGCCTTGCGGCGCATTTCCCTGAGAGACAAAGCAAGGGAAGATACTTCCTTTTTGTATGAAATCGATTCCTCCTGAAGGTTTGCCAGTATCTGGTTGCTCTCTTTAAGCCAATCAAGCCCTGCTTTGGTCCTTTCAGCGTATTCGACCAGATCATTTACATTTTCGGTTTTGGCAAAACGCATCAGTTTTCTCAACATCCCGAGACGTGTTTCCAGATCATCGAAATGGTTCTGCAGCTCCTGTTCATTTGAACGACAGACAATGGTTCTTATCACTTCCTCAAATTCCTGCGCAGCCCTCAATAAATTTTCGGTTGCGCCGTAAAGGGGTTCATCAGAGGGGACAGCGATTACTGATTCGCGGCAGATGGTCTCTAAAGAGGAAAGGATTCCCTCTCCCGAACTGCCTCCTGTCAGTCTGTCGTGAATGCTTTTCATTCGTTTCTGGTTCCTCAGGGAGGTTGAAATACCGTTCATAGTGGTTTCCCATTCGGAGAATGAACTCTCTTCCAGCTTGAGATTACGGTACCTTGCAAGGAATGATTCTCCGTCCTGGCAGGCTGCCTCGGTTTCTCTCCTGCGTCTGTTAATTTCGATCAGTTTTCTTTCTGTCTCGAGGGCAAGAGCAACTGTCCTCGAGAGCCTGGACCTGATCTCCTTCAGTTCGGGCCCCCCGCTGTTGTCCAGCATTTCAACCTGGCGTGAAGGTTCAAGAAGACCAAGTTGGGCAAACTGGCTCTGGATGGCAATAACGTTGGAGAGAGCCGAATTTACGGTATTTAACGGTACTGGTCTTTCCTGAAGATAACTTCTGGCCCTCCCGGTAGATGAGACAAGCCTCCTGATCACCATAAACCCCTCCTGGGGCTGAAGGTCATCGGGCAGGGAAGGTACCGGGCCGTCCATCTCAAGAACAGCCTGAACCTCTGCCTCATCTACCCCGGCACGTATTTGGGCTGATTGCGCCCTTTTTCCGCTTGCCAGTTCAAGGGCCCTGACGAGGCTGCTTTTTCCAGCCCCGCTTTCCCCAGTAATGGCAATAAAATTTCCCCTGAAATTAAGGGTTGCATCCTTTATGCCGCCAATGTTTGAAACGATCAGCTCAGAAAGCATCCCGTCACTCCTCGTCGCTCTCGGCGATCCTGTGGCCCCACTGGAACTTTTCCTGAAGGAGCGAAAAAAAATCGTTTCCTTCAAGGGCAATGATCCCGACCCTTCTGGAGGGGTCGAGAGTAACTGTTATTCGGTCTCCTGGGAGAAGTTCATAACCGAGCTGGCCGTCCTGAGTCAGCATGATCTCCCTGTGCTGTCCTTCGGGTGTTATGGCTATCGTGTCCGAATCACTCAGTACCATTGGTCTGGAATAAAGGGTGTGGGCGCAAATAGGTGTGAGTATCATACATGAAAGGTGTGGAGGTATGATAGGACCTCCTGCCGACAGAGAGTATGCAGTAGATCCCGTCGGTGTTGAGATGATTATCCCGTCCGCATGAAGAACGCTAAGTGGACATCCGCTTACGGCGATATTCAGGGCAATAAGTCTCGCAAAAGGGCCTTTTGTAACGACAAGATCGTTAAGGGCATAAACTTCGTGTTTCTGACGCTTGCCCCTGCTGACTACCCCGTGAAGCAAACGTCGATACTGAATATTGTGTTTGCCCTTGATTATAATTTCGAGATCTTTCTCCGCGTTCTCGGCTTTTCCACAGGAAAGGAATCCCAGATGACCCATATTGATCCCGTAAAGGGGGATATCGCATCCAATAACGTATCTTGCGGCCCTCAGGAAGGTTCCGTCTCCTCCAAGAACAACTGCTGCGTCAACCCGTTCTTTCCAATCCTTGTCTGAAATCTCCTCAACCCCCAATATATGCGCCTCATGGGAAGGGAGAGCAAAACTGACGTTCCTTTTTCGCCCCCAGCGAAGTATTTTTTCAGCAAGATCAAGGGCTGGCCGTTTCTGGGTATTTACTAGAAGACCCAATGTTGTCATCGAATAACTCCTCCGGTCTTCATGAATTCAGGGCTCCAAAAAGCTTTAAATGGGCCTCTTTTACCATATCCTTTATCTGTTCATTTCCTCGGGACGTAAGGAGACCCGCCGAGGTGCTTTTAAGATGAATCAGGAACTCTATATTCCCCTTTGGGCCCAATACAGGAGAATAATCGGCGCCCGCGAAGAAAAGGGAACTGTTGTTCTCCAGGAAATCCAGAATTGAAACAAGAACAGCGACGTGACTCTCGAAGCTTCTGACTACTCCTTTTTTCCCCACAGCGCTTCTTCCGGCCTCGAACTGCGGTTTTACGAGACAGACGCACTCTCCACCCTGGTCGATAACTCTTTCGACAGCAGGAATAACAAGCCTGAGGGATATAAAAGAAACATCAACTGAAACAAGGTCCGGGGGCGGTTTCAGATCGCCTACCTCCAGGTTTCTGGCGTTTGTTCTTTCCATCACCACTACCCTCGGATCCTGCCTGAGTTTCCACGCAAGTTGCCCGTAACCTACATCAACAGCATAAACCGTTTTGGCCCCAAGGGAAAGGAGGACATCGGTAAAACCCCCTGTAGAGGCACCAATATCTGCGCATACCCTTCCCAGAGGATTAATACCGAAGACTTTCAGTCCCTTTAAAAGCTTGTGGGCTCCCCTGCTGGCCCAGACAGGTCCATCCTTGACCCTTATATCAGAATCCTCACTGACCCTTAATCCTGCAGTGGTGGTTTTTTGTCCGTCAACGGTCACATCCCCAGCCATTATCATTGACTGCGCGCGAGTCCGACTCTCCGTGAGGCCTCTTTTGACCATTTCCAGGTCCAGACGTTCTTTCTGAGGTGATGGCATGGTATTTCCCGATCACCTCCTCCGGGTCAAGTCCACAATGTTTCCACTGTTCCCCGACAGTCCCGTGGGGTACAAATTCATCAGGAACTCCCATAGTAATAACCATGGACCGGAACGGCCCTTCAGTGGCGATAGCAGATATCTTTTCTCCGATCCCGCCCTCCCTGTAGCCGTCTTCAAGGACAATAACGTAATTGTGGGCAGAAAGGATTTCTCGAATCATATCAATGTCAAGGGGTTTAAGAAACCTCATATCGTAAACCGATGGAGGCAGTAATCCCTTGCTGATAGCCTTTTCTCGGGTGATACGGGCCAGTGGTAAAGTAGAACCATATGCACATAAAGCCCAACCTGAACCTTCAACCAGTTTTTCTCCCTTCCCCCATGGAGCGGGTACGTTACTCCTGTTCCTGTATTCAGCTTCCGGTGCAATACCCCGGGGAAGCCTTATAGCGCAAGGCGACATTTTTTTGGCTGCGCCCTCGTACATGGCCCTCAGATCCGGGATATCCCTGGGAGCCATGACCGTAAGGTTTGGTATCGATCTGCACCAGGAAACATCAAGGATTCCATGATGTGTCTCTCCGTCCTCCCCAACGAGCCCGGAACGGTCAATTGCCAGAATGACAGGCAGATTTTGCATGCAGATGTCGTGAACGAGCTGATCCATGGCCCTTTGCAGAAAAGTTGAATAAATAGAGACGACAGGAAGCAAGCCTGCCGATGCCGTTCCTGCAGCAAAGGTCAGGAGGTGTCCTTCGGCTATGCCCACGTCAAAAAATCTTTCCGGATAAATACTGGAAAACCTGTTGAGTTTGCTGCCTTCTTTCATTGCTGCCGTCATACAGACAATTCGAGGGTCTTTTTTTGCCATATCCTCTATGCAAGAAGCGGAAGCGCTGCTCCAGCAGGGCGATTTTGGCCTATCGTCTACTGACACTTGTATTTTGGGAGATAATCCGTGGTAAGTCTCCGGCATATTCTCCGCCGGTTCGAAGCCCTTGCCCTTTTTTGTAAGTATATGGATGAGCAGAGGGAATTCGTAACTGCGTGCAAGGTCGAATATTCGCTGCATCTCTTTTATGTTGTGTCCATCGAAGGGGCCCCAGTAACTGATGCCTATCTCCTCGAACATGTTGGGCGGAAGGAGGAATCCCTTTATCTTCTGTTTGATCTTTTCAAGGAAGGATTCGAGTCGGTTGCCCCTGGGAAGTTTTCTGCAGAAAAATTTCAGGAAACTCTTCAGGTTATGGTAGAAAGGACTGACGCTGAGAGCGGCAAGGTGGTTGGCCATTCCTCCCACCCTGGGGCTGATCGACATCTGGTTATCGTTCAGAACATATATTACCCTGGTCCCTGCCTCATGAGTGTTGTTCAGTGCCTCAAGAGCCATGCCGTTCATTAGCGATCCATCCCCTATGACCGCAACAACATGATGATCCTGGCCCAGAATGTCCCTGGCCTTGGCAAAACCCAGGGAGGCTGAAAGTGATTTACTGCTGTGTCCCGCATTGAAATGGTCGAAAACGCTTTCTTTCGGATCCGGAAATCCCGAAATGCCCCCCCATTTTCGCAATGAAGGAAAACGGTTTTTTCTTCCGGTGAGAATTTTGTAGGCATAAGCCTGGTGACCTACGTCGAATATAATCTTGTCCCGGGCAGGGTCAAATGAACGGAGAAGAGAAACGATCAGTTCGACAGCACCAAGTGACGAACCCAGATGGCCACCATTCTCGGAAACCGTCTCGATAATCAGTTCCCTGATCTCTAAACAGAGTTTATCAAGTTGGTTGTTTTCAAGATCAGCAATGTCTCTGTAGTCTCTGATTCTTTCGAGAATTTCTCTCATAAAATGGTCGCTCCTGTCGTCCGTTTTCCTAGATGCTCCTGTCAAGAAGAGTCCCTGGCAGTGAAGCAAGCAGATCAGTCTCCCCATTGACCCGCGAAATGGCCCTGGAAGCCAGGGAGGTTTCCCGGGCTGCCAATTGCCTGGCCTTTTCCATACCAAAAGCAGCAACGAAGGTGATCTTTCCCTGCTCGGAGTCCTTGCCGGGAGTTTTGCCCAATTCTGATTTGCTCCCTGTAACATCGATGATGTCGTCGACTATCTGAAAAGCCATTCCCAGGTGCTCTCCATATGCGGAAAAGGCAGAACGGGTCTCTTCGTCAGTCTCACCGAGGACCACCCCGGAAAGCACCGAAGCCCTGATAAGGGATGCCGTCTTCGAGAATGCGACCCTCCATGGGTGTTCTTCTGTTGAAAGAGTGCTTTCTGGATCTGAATCCAGTACCTGACCCCCACAAATTCCTTTTGGTCCTGCTGCTTTCAACAATTCTGAAACAGCGGCCATAATGGTTTCTGGCTGGAACTTCTTTCTTTTTGCAAGACCCTCAAGGGCAAATTCAAAAGCCCAGAGGAAAAGTGCATCTCCCGCTATAAGAGACAGTGGTTCTCCGAAAATAACGTGGTTAGTCGGTTTGCCCCTTCTAAGAATGTCGTTATCCATTGCAGGAAGGTCGTCATGGATCAGGGAGGCTGTGTGGACCATCTCACATGCCAGCGCCATGGCCATGGCGTCATTTTTTGAAACCCCGCAAGCCCCCGCTGAAAGAAGACAAAGAATCGGTCTTATCCTTTTGCCTCCGGCAAGCAGGGAATATGTCATGGATCCCCACAGGCGCAAAGGAATATGTTCTGGTCTGTTGCCGGATAGCTCAACCAGGGCCGAATCGATCTGTTCCCGATAGGGTGAAAGGCTTTTTTTGAATCGGTTCTTTTCCATAACCGATCAGGATCCTTCTACTTCTTCTTCCCGATCATCCTCAAGGGGATTCCATGGAGAACCCTCTGTGTCGGCGATATTCTCTGAAAGAAGTGTTACCCTTTGCCTGGCTGATTCGAGGAACTTTTTGCAGGAGGATATCAGGGCCACTCCCCTTTCAAAAAGGGCAAGGGATTCCTCAAGGGGCATATCTCCCGCGTCCAGGTTTTCAACAATATCCTTTAATTCAGCCATGTCATCAGAAAAAGTCATCCCTAAAAATCACCCCTGAATTATTTTTGACTGGGCCAATGATACAACGAAAGAGAAACTTGCGCCTTATGAATCAACCGTGATACAATTCTCGTCGTTTGCTGAACATATCGGACCAGGGAGGTATTTCTATGGCTAAAGTTTGCGATTGCTGTGGGAGAGGCCAGGCTACAGGAAACAACGTGAGCCACTCCAACCGGCATACAAGAAGGACATGGAACATTAATCTGCAGTCTGTCAAGGTGGATCTGGGGTGCGGGGAATCGAGAAAGTTGAAGATATGTGCCCGTTGCCTTCGTTCCGGAAAAGTAAAAAGGGCTGTTTAAGTACAGCCCTTTTTTTACGGCTTGCGCACGTATAAACCAATCCATCCTTCATCTATTCCCAGTCTTAAATATCCCGTAACAGAATAGTTGCTTACTGCATAAGGCCTGTTTTTAAGAATTACAGCTTCCTCCAGGGGCCACTTTGTGCCTTCAAGGCAAACGCCAAGGCATCTATCGGACAGGGCAAGCAAAGATATTAGCGTTCCTGTTTCAAGACCGGAAACAACAACATCTTCACCCCCTCTCAGAAGGAGAAGTGCCTCTTTGTCATCGGCAATGCATCTGGTGAAGGAGCTCCACTCCTCCCCACCCCATATAAGAGAGAATATATTTGAAAAAAGATGATCGAATCTTCCTCCAAAGGCTGCTGTCAGTATAGCGGGGGTTCCAGGCCACCTGAGACCTTTTTCTCTCAGGGCTATCTGAAGATCTGTAAGGTTTTTTTCCGGAGGGAAGGTCATGGATTCAATCTTTTTGGACTCGGCCCATAAAATTCCTTCTGCACTCGCGCTATCCCTGTCTCCGATAAAAAGATCCGGTAATACAAAGCTTTTTCGGCAAAGATCTATTCCGCTGTCGATGGCCCAAACCCTTCGGCTTCGGCATAGGTCCTGGAACCAACAGGGTTCTGGTTGTCTGCCTCCTGCGACAAGAACAAGGGGGAAGTTTCCTTCTCCCTTTGAAAATACAGCTTTGAACTGAGGTAATTCCAGAGTTGTACCCATTCCCTCAACCTCTGTTGCCGTTCATACTCTCAAAGAGAATTTTTCGTGCCTCATCCTCATCGACAAGTATCTCCCTGGGTTTCGAGCCATCCTGAGGGCCGACGATACCGATCTGTTCAAGTGTGTCGATCAGCCTGGCAGCCCTTGTAAAACCTATCCTGAGTTGTCTCTGGAGCCTGCTTGCGGAGGCTATCCCGCTGTGAAGGATCATGTTCATCGCCTCTTCAAGCAGATCATCGTCCAGGTGTACCCTGCCGTTTTCGCCTCCGTCATCGCCCTGAACGTCGATATCGAGGAAAACCGGATCACCGAAAAGCCTGGAAAGGTATTCCATGAATCTCTGTATGGTGTGTTCATCGATCCATGGTGACTGCAATCTCAGGGGTTTTGGAAGTCTCGGGGTCAAAAAGAGCATGTCACCGCTCCCAAGAAGGCGTTCGGCCCCCGCTACATCAATTATTGTTCTGGAGTCTGTTTGTGAGGGCAGAGTGAATGCGACTCTTGCCGGAATATTGGCTTTTATAAGTCCTGTAACCACGTTGACCGATGGTCTCTGGGTCGCAATTATAAGATGAATGCCAGTAGCCCTTGCCATTTGTGCGAGCCTGCAAATATAGTCCTCTACCTCGCGTGGAGATGTGAACATGAGATCCGCGAGTTCATCAATTACTATTACTATGTAAGGCATCCTGTCAACAGGTAGGACCCTGGTGTTGTAGGTTTTTATGTTTCTCACCCTGGCTTGCGCGAACATTTCGTATCTTTTTTCCATCTCCCTTATTGCCCATCCGAGAGCGTGAACCGCCTGTCTTGATTCCACAACAGGAGGAATTATATTATGAGGTAGTTTTTCAAAGGATTTCATTTCCACCCTTTTGGGATCGACCAGCAATAACCTTAGATCCTCGGGACTGTTGCGTGAACAAAGAGCTGCAATACAACAAGTGACGAAAACGCTTTTACCTGATCCTGTAGTTCCAGCCACAAGCAGATGGGGCATCTTTTCCAGACCGATAGAAAGGTGTCTTCCGTCTACGCCGACGCCGACCGGAATTGCGAGATCGTTGTCTGATTCAAGAAAGGAGGGGTGTTCGAGTACAGTCCTCAGGTTAACGGGTTTTCTTTCAGGATTGGGAGTCTCTATCCCTATGCATGTTTTTCCGGGAATTGGTGCTTCGACCCTGAGGCTCGGAAGAGCCAGTGAAACTGCAAGGTCGTTGGCAAGGCCGGAAACCCTGCTTACCTTGATCCCTGGCGCAAGCTGGATCCTGTACTGGATAACCGTAGGGCCAACGACGGTTTCCGTAAGCTCTGCCCCGATCCCGAATTCGTCCAGGGTGGCAATAATGCTTTCCCCCCGGCTCTCAAGAAGATCTCTGTCAAGGTCGAAAAAATAATCGTCATGTTCCCCGAAAATTTCAAGAGGGACCGGGAAGTGAAGTTCAGGGTCGGGCTCCTCCGATCTGGGTAAATAGCCCTTTCCTGAACCATCGGGGAGATCGTTTTCCGGAATTGCGATCTTTCCCGGGGTCTTTCCGGTTTGTGGTTTTGCGGTGGCCTGTTTTTCGGAAACGGAGGAGTTTGATAAAGAAGCCTGGCTATCGGCATTTCTTCCTGATCCTGAAAAAATCCCTGTAAGGAATGAAAGAGTTCGGCGGGAAAGTACCCCGTAAAGCCCCATTGCAAGAGATATGCCCGCAAAACCCGCAAATACGGTGCCAAGAGGTCCTATCTTGTTAAAAAGTGTCATTGCTATAGCATTTCCCAACGTGCCGGGTTGAAGGAGATTTGCTGTTGAGGAGATGCCGCTAAGGCGATAAAGACCAAGGAAAAGGGAGCAGCATATAAAAAGAACGGCTGTGCCAAAGGTCTGCCTTCCAAGGCTCGGGATCCTGAGACCTGAGAGCCAGGCTAAAGAAAGCCAGGCGGCGAAAAGAAGCAGAATGATTATGGCAGATCCCGGAACCTGAAGTGCCCATGAATGGATAACATCCCCCAGTGATCCGGTACGGAAGAGAAAGACCGTCGCGAGAATGTAAAGGTCAACAAGGAGCAGGGCAAAAACACAAGCGATCAAGAGAGGCGACCTTGGCCTCTCCCCCTTGCTGATTGATTTTTTGTTCTTTTCGGAAGACGGGTTCTTTGCTTTTCTTCTAGTTACCTTCAGTGTCGCTTCCTCCTACAGTCATTTCCCTTATAAGGAGCGAGGGCTGACCATCTGTTACAGGGACATTCTGGCCCGACTTTCCACACATTCCCGATTCGAAGTGAAGATCGTTTCCGACCGCCTCGATATTCATGAGGACCTGGGGGCCACTTCCTGTCAGAATGGCATTTTTCACGGGCCATACCGGGCGCCCGTCTTTTATAAGATAACCTTCGGTCACGTGAAAAACAAAATCACCAGAAGTCGGGTTTACCTCTCCCCCACCCATTTTTTTTACAAGAAGACCTTTTTTTATCCTTGCAACCAGAGATTCGGGTTCCTCTGTACCGTTAATTATAAATGTATTTGACATCCTGGGAACAGGAGAGACCTTGTAGGAAGATCTTCTCCCGTTTCCTGTCCTGGGGAAATAACCCTGGATCGAGGAATGGATATCTGTCAGAAAAGACTCAAGGATACCGTCACGTACAAGGATAGTCCTTTTCGAAGGAGTGCCTTCTCCATCAAAGGGATAACTTCCGAAAAGGTCCTGTATCATCGGATCATCGGCGAGGCTGACCAGGGGAGATGCGACTTGCTTTCCCATTGAGTCCCTGAAAACCGAAAAGTCCTTGAGGATAATATCCGCTTCAAGGCTGTGTCCGCAAGCTTCGTGTATCATAGTGCCTCCTGCCGTGCCCGATATGACAACTGGCATTGATCCAGCGGGACAGGGAAGAGCCTCAGACATTAGAATGGCTCTTCTGAGAGCCTCAGTTGCTACTGATTCCAGGTCAACACCTTCAAGAAACTCCCCTGCGGATATACTGAGGGCCCTGACCTCCCGGCCCGTAAACAAGGCCCCGTTTTTTTCCAATATGACCGAAACAGTGAATCGTGTCTTTGCGGACGAGAATCTGCAAAGAGGATTTTCCGTACCGGCAATAGCTATTTCTGATGACGCACTGCCCCATCCCAGAGTAACCTGTTTGATCGAGTTGGATTCCTTGCGAATTGCCTTATCAATATCCCGGATCCTTTCGAGGGGGTCATCGTCCGGAATTTCGGGATCAGGCAGAAGCAGATCGTCCCGGGAAGCATTCCTGGAAGTTCTTGAAAATCCCGCCCTTTCAGAGCTGCCAGATATGCAATCCAGAGCCCTGTTGAAGGACGCACCCGTAGAATGGGTAAAAAATGTCCGGTCCCCCATGACGATCCTGACGCCGGTGCCATCTGTCCTGGAAGCCGATATCTCCTCGAATTTACCGTTGTCAAAAAGAGCGTATCTTCCGTGACTCCTCTGGATAAAAGCGTCCGAAAAGGTTATTCCGGGGATTTTAAGAGTTTCCATGATGTCGAAAAGCCTGTCCATAGGTTTCACTCCTCTTGACTTACCGCTCTATTCCGGGGTGTTCATCAATGAATCAAATTCGCTCCGCGCCCTTTTGATGGCCCCAAGGTGTTCATTATAGGAAACCGAGAAAAAATGACTTCCGTCTGGCCTGGCAACATAATACATGAATGGTACAAAATCCGGATTCAGGGCTGCATCCCATGAGGATGCAGATGGGACGCATATCGGCGCCGGCGGGTATCCAGGATAAAGGTATGTATTGTAGGGGGAATCGATCTCGAGATGGGAGTAAAGGACCCTTTTAAGCGATAGACCCCTGAGGGCCCATGCGTAGACCACGGTAGCGTCTATCTGGAGTTTCATTTCCGATCTTTCCCTGTTGAGTATAACTCCGGCAATAATTTTCTTTTCTTTCTCTTGCCGGGCCTCTTTCTCGATCATAGAGGCAAGGATCGCTGTTTTCAGGAGATTTTTGCTATCCAGGGCAAGATCTTCCTCAATTCTTGATCCTACCCTTTTCCACCATGCAAATGAAGCGCTTTTGATCAGTTCTTCAGCCGCCTTGACCGTGGGTGACACGCTGTAGGTGTCCGGAAGAAGAAAAGCCAATCGGGACAATGGATCCCCCGGAAGGAATCTTCTGACTTCTTCAGGAAAAAGGGAGTCTTTTTGGATAGCGACATGAATCGTGTCACCGATTTTCTGCGCTATTTCCGGTAGCGATTCTCCGGGGATAATGGTCAGCGATGAAATCTCCGGTTCCGACCGCTCTATCTGCCGGGCGATCTCCCAGGGGGAACCGGGACGGATGCGGTAGATTCCGGGCCTGATAGAACGATCAATTCCAAGCTTGAAAAAAAAGCGGGCAAGGTCAGAAGGGTTGCCAGTAAGCCCTTCCCTTTTGGCAAGACGGGCAATATCGAGGGCGCCCATTCCGGGTTCTACTACAAATTCCTGAGGCTCCCCCCTGCCGGGTTCAATGATGACCGAAAGCCTTTCCGGAACGATCCATGTAAGGGAAACGTAAAAAGCCGCCGAAACAATAAATAACGCAAGAGACTGAATAAAAAGGGCCAGACGTGCCCATCCTGACCTGGAATATGTCATGACGGATCAAGGGAAGAAGCGACCCGGACAAGCACTTTGCTAATCGTAATTTCCACTGATACCAGTTCTCTTTCAATGATGGCGTTCGAAGTTTTCCGATAATCAGGGTCATCTATGGAGGACAAATTGACCTGGGCATTTAGGGCCGCGCCTTTTGCGGCGGAACCTGCCATAAGAGCAGAAACTCCGGCATCGGTTATGGCGTTGGGGTTACCCATTTCTGCCGCTGTCAGGCAAAGCTCGGAAAGTTCACGTGAAAGGCAGAGGATCCGCAGGGGAACTTCAGTGGACATCTTAAGCGCCCCCTGCATGGCTTCCTTTCTTGCGGACTTCTCGGTATCGGAATTTTTCGGCATCGAGAGAGCTTTCATGAAAGAGTTGAAAGCTTCTGTGTCTTCCGAAGCCTGTTCCAAAAAATCCTGAACAAGTTTTTTTGCGCTGTCTCTGACTCTTGTCATGGCTTCTTCGCTTCCAGCGTATTTCTCCCGTCCGACAGTCAGGTTTGCTACCATTCTCGCAAGAGATGCACCCAGGGCTCCCGAAACCGCGGCCACAGAACCACCGCCCGGTGCCGGGCTGGATGAACCGAGTTCCTCGAGAAAATCCGTGAGTTTCATTTCATGGAAATTCAACAAGTTTCTCTCCTCCACTCGCACAACTTTGAAACGACGGGCTCTCCTTTTTTGTAGACCGAAAGCACCGGATTTACACCACTATTGTATGCCAGAATAGCAGGAGTTTCACCGTCAAGAATAACAAGGTCTGCAAATTTTCCGGGTTCAAGGCTCCCGGTTCTTGAATCCATGGCGATCGCTTTTGCGGCATTAAGAGTGCAGCCCATCAGGGCCTCCTCTGTGGTCATGTCCATATTCATTACCGCAAGACTGAATACGAAGGGCATGGAATGGGTGTAAGAGGAACCGGGGTTGCAGTCCGTTGAAAGAGCTACGGTAAGGCCCAGATCCATCATTCTTCTGGCGTTGGCGTACGGTTTTTTAAGGCTGAAAGCTGTTGCGGGAAGGAGTACGGCTATTACTCCAGCGGCTGACATGGCCTCCAGATTTTTCTCGCTTGCAGCAAGGAGATGTTCCGCCGAAATGGCTCCTATCTCGGCAGCCAGTGCTGCCCCACCGATGTCATTAACCTCGTCAGCGTGTATCTTGGCTCCCATGCCGTGGTTGGAACCTGCTTCAAGGATCCTTCGGCTCTGGGGTATAGTAAAGACACCTTTTTCGCAGAAAACATCACAGAAAGAGGGGGAACACTCTTTGGCAACAGCTGGGATCATCTCTTTTACGATAAGGTCTACGTATCCATCTGGGTCATCTCTGAACTCCTGTGGGACTGCGTGTGCTCCCATAAAGGTCGATACAATATCCGGCGGTGTCTCCCTTGAAGCCCGGGCTATGACATTCAGCATCCTGATCTCGGAAGGGGTATCCAGCCCATAGCCGCTCTTGATCTCTATCGTGGTTGTCCCGTGGCGCAAGGCCGTTTCAATATTTTTTCTCGTAACCCGGAATAGTTCCTCATCGCTGGATTCCCTTACGTTTTTTACTGAAGAGAGTATTCCGCCTCCTGCCTTCAGGATGTCCAGGTAAGGGGTCCCCTCAAGGCGCATGGCAAATTCCTGCTCCCTTAATGACGCGAAACACATATGAGTGTGAGGATCCACGAAACCGGGGATCACACACTTCCCCATGCAGTCTATCTGCTGGTCTGTTTCCGCCGAAAGAGGGTGTGCAAGAACATCCTCAATATTACCTGCCTCGATTATCAGACCGTCCCTTACAAGGAGAGCTCCCCTTTCGTAAAAGACGATCCCCGCACCAGATGCTCCATCGTTGATGGGAGTAAATATCCTGGCGTTCCTGAAAAGCTTCGCGTTCATTATTTTTCTCCGATCATTTCAAGGAGTTTGAGCTCAATGATCTGTGAGGGGTCAAAATCCACGGTTTGAAGATACCTCACCGCGCTCTCATACATTGCTGAAACCGGTACCATCCCATAAAGTTCTGTCTCAAGGACCGGGATTCCCCACCTGGCGGCCTCATTCCTGACCATCTCCAGAACCCGGTAAAGCGGGTTTTTCTCGTGATCTACGATATTGATACTTATCTGTACGAGGCCTCTCTCTTCGAGAGGAAGGCCGATCGCCTTGACATGGGCCAGTCCACCCCCGGAAGCCCTGATGCTTTTGGCAATACTCTTGGCGATATCGATTTTGTCAGTTCCAAGGTTGACATTAAAGGCAACAAGAAACTTTCTTGCCCCTACAACAGTTGCGCCTGCTGTGGGATGAAGAGTTGGTTCCCCCACGTCAGGATGCCTTCCAGGCTCCTTTACGGTGGTTATGAGGGCCTCGTATTGCCCCTTTCGAATGTTCTCCAGGTTTTTCCTTTCGGGGCTGAGGGCAGCCTCCTCGTAATAATAAACAGGGATGCCCGTCGCTGAATTGAGCCTTTTTCCGAAAGAATGAGCGATCTGTACGCACTCTTCCATTGTGGATGTGCCAAGAGGCGTGAAGGGGACAACATCCATGGCACCTATCCGGGGATGCCCTCCCGTATGTACATTCATGTCTATATGAGAAACGGCTTCAGCGGCAGCTTTGAGAAGGGCTTCCTGGAGAGGCTCCGGTTCACCCGCAAGGCTCACGACAAGCCTGTTGTGGTCCTCATCCGCCCTCGCGTCCAGAAGAGTAAAACCCCGACCTCTACGAAAGGGAGAAAGAATTTTTTCTATTATTTCCTTACGCCGTCCCTCGCTGAAATTAGGCACGCATTCAACTATTTTCATGACGGGATCCCCCTTTTACGGCTGTTTAACTATCAGCTTCAGAAGCATTTCTTCATCCGCCAGATAAGGAAGGGTTATGGAATCATCGGTACTGTTGTTATGTTCAACAATTGTGTCGATAGAGTTGGGGTTCCTTGCCCAGGAGCGTCGGGCAACTCCACCGATAACGTCCCAGGTTATGGATTTTCTTATTACTTCATCTACTCTTTCGCTGCCATCCAGGACCAGACCGAACCCGCCGTTTATGGCTTTTCCTATACCAACCCCGCCACCGTTATGAAGAGCCACAAGGCTCATCCCTCTGGCCGCGTTGCCAGCAAAGCACTGAACCGCCATATCGGCCATAACGTTGCTTCCGTCCCTGATGTTGGCGGTTTCCCTGAAGGGAGAATCAGTCCCTCCCGTATCGTGGTGGTCCCGGCCAAGCATGACGGGACCGATATCTCCATTACGGATCATTTTGTTGAAACGGAGAGCGATCTTTACTCTTCCAACGGCATCCTGGTAAAGGATCCTTGCCTGTGTCCCGACCACCATCCGGTTCTTTCCGGCATCCCTGACCCATATGTAGTTATCCATGTCCTGGGGACGTCTGTCCCTGTCAATGCATTCCATGGCAGCATTGTCTGTTTTCTCCAGATCCTCCGGTTTTCCGCTGAGGCAGACCCACCGGAATGGTCCGTAGCCAAAATCAAAGAGCTCCGGTCCCATGATGTCTTCAACGTAGGACGGGAATATGAAACCATCCCTGGTATCCTTGCCGTTACTTGAAATTTCAGTGTATCCGGCATCGAATATGGCCTTCATGAAGGAGTTTCCGTAATCAAAGAAGTATGTCCCTTTATCGACAAGTTTCCGGATCAGATCAAAATGTTTTCCCAGACTGCTGTTGACCAGTTCCCTGAACTTGTTTCGATCTTTTTGAAGCATTTCGGTCCTTTCGGCGAAGTCAAGTTGCCATGGGCAGTACCCTCCTTCGTAGGGGGCGTGACAGGAAGTCTGGTCTGAGAGCAGGTCTATTGGAATATTGTGATTTACCGCGTATTCGAGCAGGTCAACTATGTTTCCGTGATAGGCTATTGATATTCCCTTTTTCTCTTCCCTGTATTTGTTTGCGATACTGAAAACTTCCGGCAGATATGAAGAGACAACGGAAACCCAGCCCTGATCGTGACGTGTTTTGATCCTTGACATGTCCACTTCGGCAATTATCCCGACGCAACCCGCGATCTCGGCGGATTTGGGCTGTGCGCCGCTCATTCCACCCAGCCCGGAAGAGACAAAGACAACTCCCCCAAGGCCGCTTTCGCTTCCCAGACCCAGCTTTCTGCCAGCGTTCAGGATCGTATTGAAGGTTCCGTGGACGATCCCCTGGGGACCAATATACATCCAGCCACCAGCCGTCATCTGGCCGTAATTCGCCACACCCATCTGTTCGGCAATTTCCCAGTCGTCGGGATTGTCGAACATTCCGACCATCAGGGAATTTGTGATAACAACCCTTGGGGCACCCGGTGAAGAAGCAAAGAGGCCAAGAGGGTGGCCAGATTCGACGACAAGGGTAGTTTCCTGGGTAAGATTCTCCAGATATTTTTTTATTAGACGGTACTGCATCCAGTTCTGGCAAACGCTTCCTGTTTCTCCGTAAGTAACCAGTTCGTAAGGATACAAGGCAACCTCGGTGTCCAGGTTGTTGTCTATCATGACCTGGAAAGCCTTTCCTTCAAGGCATTTCCCTTTGTAAAAATCAACGGGCATACCCTTTATGGATCCGTCAGGCCGATACCGGTACCCGTAGATCCTCCCTCTTGTCCTGAGTTCTTCAAGGAACTCGGGAGCGACAGTGTCATGATGCTCCGGTGGTATATACCTGAGGGCATTTTTCAGAGCAACAAGAGTCTGGCCAGCTGTGAGCCTGTACCCCCTGTCCGGGGCTCTTCTGATGGAAGGGTCGAAGACGGGCGGCTCAGGAATAGCAGGGTCAAGACTTATTTTCATTGCTCCTTCAACAGCATTTTTGCTTTTCATTATATATTCGCCTCCGTCAAGGTTAATTTATTCAAGAATTCCTATAGCATCCTCGACTCCCCTGAGGTAGGAGCCATCTTCGATCCTCTGTATCACTTTCGAGATCATGGGGTGAAGGTAGCTATCCTCATTCAGGTGGGGAACCTCAGTCCTTACCAGTTCATGGATTACCGCAGTGCCTGCCCCCGGTTTCAGGGGACTTGAGAAATCAACACCCTGCGATGCAAGGAGAAGTTCGATCGCCAGGGTGCTTTTTACATTATCGAGGATCTCCCTTCCCTTTCTGGCGGAGTACATCCCCATTGAAACATGATCCTCCTGATTAGCCGAGGTTGGAATCGAATCAACACAGGAAGGGTGCGACAAGACCTTGTTTTCGGAAACAAGTGCGGCAGCAGCGTACTGTGGGATCATGAATCCGCTGTTTATTCCGCTATTGGCTACAAGAAACGGAGGAAGTCCCGAAAGCTTGCCGTCTACCAGCCTGGCCGACCTTCTTTCGGATATGCTTCCGATCTCAGCCATAGCAATTCCAAAAAAATCCATCGCAAGGGCAACGGGTTGCCCGTGGAAATTACCTCCACTTATGGCTTCTCCCTCAGCAGGGAATATCAGGGGATTATCGGTTACGGAGTTGATCTCTATCTGGATTTTTTCATGGACATAATCTATCCCATCACGGCTTGCACCATGAACCTGGGGAATGCATCTTAACGAATAGGCATCCTGGACTCTTTCTTTCTTGTGTTTTTCGACGATCTGGCTTCCTTCTATGAGTCTTCTGATATTCCGGGCGACCCGGATCTGACCCTGATGAGGTCTAAGTTCGTGGGTCCTGGGATCAAAAGCGTAGGGGACTCCCCTTAGGGCTTCAAGGGATAGTGCCGAAATGATGTCGGCGGTTTTCAAAAGCGAAAGGGCCTCCCAGGTTGCCATTGCTGCAACTCCTGTCATTGCTGCAGTACCATTATTCAGTGCGAGGCCTTCCTTGGGCCCAAGTCTGACCGGTTCCAGGCCGTTGATCCTCAGAGCTTCCGATGCCGAGATCTGCTTTCCTTTGTAAAACACATCACCAATACCAAGAAGTGCTATCGCAAGGTGTGAAAGGGGGCAAAGGTCTCCGCTGGCGCCAACAGAGCCCTTGCATGGTATCACCGGATGGATACCCAGGTTAAGAAGATCGACGAGCCTTGAAAGAGTCTTCATGCTTATACCGGAGAACCCCCTGATGAGGGAATTGATCCGCAGAAGCATTATTGCCCTGACGATATGCTCTGGAAAGGGATCCCCGACTCCGCACGCATGGCTTACCAGGAGGTTTTCCTGCAGTTTTTCGCTTTTATCCGCCGGTATTACCTGGCTGGCAAGATCTCCGAACCCGGTCGTTATTCCGTATATCGTTTTGCCCTCATCGACCCAGGAGCGAACCATTTTAGAGCCTCTTTCAACAAAGGCTACAGCCGAACTGTCCAGCGCGATTTTTTTGTTCATTCTCGCAACCTGGACGATATCCTCCAGCATCAAGGAATGACCGTTCAATTCTAGTATCGAGGATACCATTGGCATCGACCCCCAAAATAGGATTACTTTCTATCTGAAAGACTATCTCGAAAATCATCTCGTGACAATACCCAAGGGGGTTTTACAGAAGGGACAAGTCCCTTCAGATGTGGCAATTGTTTTCACAGAGCGGCCGTAATCCCTGGTAATAACCAATTTCCCGCAGGAGGGGCAAAATGTATCATTTTTTTCGCCAGTGTTTCCTGTGTAGACGAAATTCAGGTATCTCGATGCGATCTCTTTCCTTTTCCGTATCTCCTGTAGTAAAGTCGGTGGCTCTTGCCATTGCCATGAAGGAAAGTATCTTGAAATGTGAAGGGGGATATTGTTTGAAAGCCCGCTTATCCACTTTGTCAGGGAAAGGAATTCCTCAAGAGAGTCGTTGATCCCGGGAACAACAAGGTGTGTAATTTCCAGGTGGATACCTCTTTCCACTGCTCTTTTAATCGAATGAAGTACAGGGCCGACCGAACCGCCGAGCTTTTCGTAGGTTCGGGGATAAAAACCTTTCAGATCAATATTCATGGCCCCTGTGATATCAAGAAGTTCCTCAAGGGGGTCCGGGGAAATAAAACCGTTTGTTACAAGAACGATATCTGCTCCATATTTTTTCAAAGGTTCCGAGAGGTCCACAATAAATTCAAACCAGACCGAAGGTTCGTTGTAGGTAAATGCTACCGAAGACTGTCCAGAATCACGGACAAGGGAAGAAAAACCATTCGGAGAAAGGTATTTCAATCCAGTCGGTGTTTCGGATCTGGCGAGATGGGCGTTCTGACAGAAGGGACAGAAAAGATTGCAACCGAAAGTGCCGACCGAAAAGATCTCCGTTCCCGGCTTCCAGTGGAAAAGAGGCTTCTTCTCTACCGGGTCTACGGCTGCGCAAAAGTAACCGTAATTGAGAGTGAAAAGCTCCCCTCCCCTGTTCAGCCTTGTCAGGCAGTTCCCTTTTTCCCCTGGTCGAATAAGACAACCCCTGGGACATAGAAGACACCTTGTATTTCCATTATTATCCTTTTTCCAGTATCTTGCCCTGGTTTCAGTCTTTTCGGTCATTCTGAAAACCTCGAAACACGAAACCGGCTTATCCTGACCCCCTCTTCAGAACCAATTCCAGCCTTGGAAAGGGCTATTCCCAACTGTTTTTCAACAGTTTCGACTCCATCGAGGTCCGGGAGAAGTACTCCCCTTCTGGAGCCTTTCTCTACGATCACCCCGAAAACTTTCGGATCAAGGAAAGAGAGATCAGTGATCGGTTCCGGTTCATCCAGAACATCCACGGAGATCCGGCAGTTTAACAGTTCATTCCATGCCACAGGCATAAAACGAGGGTCTTTACAGGCCGCCAAGTGGGCATTTGAAACAATTTCCTCACCAATGCTGGGAAAAACTGGAACAACAGTACCAATGCACCCTCTCAGTTCGCCGCCAACGGTCTTGATGGAAACAAAGCATGCTTTTCTTTCTTCAAGGGACTTATCACTGAAGAGGGGCATTTCTTCAAGGTGATCATTAGGGTCTTTGCCCAGGGAGGTCATCTCTATTGCTTTTCTTGCAAGTATCAAGTGATATTTCCCTACGTTTTCCGCAGGTCTTTCCGGTTTCCAGAGAGCGGTAGCATATCCAACTCCAAAAGGAGCCTCATAGGATAACAGTTCGATCTCTTCTCCAAGAGAAATACCTATAAGGGCGAGAACCGAGCGAAGGCCACATTCGCCGCCGTTCAATATTGTCCTTCGGGTAAGTGAAAAAACCGGTTCTGGTGAAGCAGAGACTATTGATTCCTGGATCTTTCTGTCAAGGATCTCTCCGTCGGGGTGGAATCCGGCAGGGGAATCCTTTTTGAGTCTGTGTGAGAGATCCCCGCTTGCCAGAAGCAGCCAGTCTGAGCTGGAGTTATAACCCCGAAGATGGATCCCGAATTTATATGCCGAGGAGAAATCAAGCACTAGGGGATTGAAGATCAACAAGGGAGGGATCTTTCCGAATATCATCTCGAAAAAAAGAAGAGGAACAACGGAAGCATAATCAAGGGTAAAGACATCTGGTTTTTGCTCTGCTATCGAAAACATTTGATTTATGTGCTCCAGAAGGGAAGAAACCTCTTTTCCCACACCTGTCGCATCAACACTCTGGTTTCCGGCTCCGAAACCGGAGAGAGAACCTTTGAAACGATCGCTGTTGACAACGCAGGGTTTCAAGCCGGTTTGAGCGTGGGGATCCAGAAGAAGGATCGCCTCGGGGGTATGCCATTTCAGTTTCGTTTTCATGGAAACGATTGCTTCAAGGGTTTTTCCCGGCCTCACACCCGACCTTGACGCAACTTCCGGCACCAGGATGGGAGCGTGAGGCAGAAGCAGACCCGCTGTCCACATTTTTTAATCCTCCCGGGCTCGAATTTTGCTTTATATATAGTATTATGACAGTGTCCTGTAGTAAATCTCAATATTCTGACATTATTGAAGCCGAGGTGTAATCCCCATGGGGCCGCCTGAAGGCAACCAGAAAGAATCCAAAGTTCTTGACCTGCTTGGCAGACTCGAGGAGTTAATTGAAGTTTTTCAATTAACTGAAAGTGATTTTTCCGGATTGAGGGACATGCCCTTTCCGAAAAGGAAGTTGTCTGCTATTGCCGGTGTTCTTGCCCTTCCTCTTTCACAGGCAGCGAGAATACTTCTGATTTCTTCCGTTCTTCAGAGCCGGGGAGATGAACTTAACTGCCGTTTCAACGAACTGGCTTCCGTTTCCGGTCTGTCAGAAAGAACGGCTTACAGGGCTCTCAAGGAGATCAAGGAATCGGGCCTTTTCGACATCAAGGCAGTTCCGGGGACGGGTGTAACCATTTACTCCCGTTGGCTCTGGAGTAAACCGGGGGAAAGGGCGCTCAGGATACTTGGTGAAAACAGGGATATCCAGGATCAGAGTATCAGCATGGAGTCACCAAAGGAATAAAACCGGTATCCCATTGATACAGCTTCCCTGTAGGCTTTCATGGTCAGATCAAGGCCCGCGAAAGCGGCCACCAGCATAAGAAGGGTGCTTTTTGGAAGGTGAAAATTGGTTACCATTACATCGATCATACGAAACCTGTACCCCGGATAAAAAAAAGCATCAGTGCTGAAGGGTCCGGCCTCCAGTTCTCCGTTATCAAGGGTTCTGCTTTCGAGTGCTCTTACAGCAGTGGTTCCAACGGCGACGACCCTTCCTCCCCTGTTCCGGGTATTCATTATTTCTGTGGCAGTTCCTTCCGATATATACCCCTCTTCAATATGCATGGAATGATCCCTAATATCAGAGGTCTTGACTGGTCTGAATGTTCCCAGACCTACGTCAAGAGTTATGTTTTTTTGAAGGACTCCGATGCTTTTGATCTTTTCCAGTAATGGACGGGTAAAATGGAGTCCCGCGGTGGGAGCGGCAACAGACCCTGAATTTTTTGAATATACGGTCTGGTACCTTTCGGGGTCGATGGCGCTATTTTTTATGTATGGGGGTAGCGGTATTTCTCCGTTCTTTTCGATAAATGACATTACGTCCAGATCATCGGGAAACCGGCATATCCTTGTCCCATCGTTACCCTCACCCAGAACTGTAACGGGGATATTACCTTTCAGTATTACCCGTTTGCAAGGTTTGATCCTTTTCCCGGGGCGAACAAGAGCTTCCCATTCCACTGCCCCGCTATCGGGTTTTCCAACCGGTTTAAGCAGGAAAATTTCTATCCTGGATTCTCCACCTTCTTTTTTGCCCATCAGTCGGGCACGAATTACCCTGGTATCGTTAATGATCATGATGTCGCCTTTTCGAAGGCAGGAGGTAATATCCCGGAAGTATCGATGATTAATTTCACCTGATGAACGATCTAAAACCAGAAGTCGGGAGGAGTCCCTGGGCTCTACAGGATCCTGCGCGATAAGTTCTTCCGGAAGGAAGTAATCGTAACTGGCGGAGTTGAAATAGCGGGGATCATTCCCGGGCGATTTGATTTTTTCCATTCAGTTGGATATCTTTTCCAGTCTGGTGCCCGGAAAATAATGTTGCAATATTTTATCAAAACCCCAACCTGCTTCAGAAAGGCTTTTGGCTCCCCACTGGGAAAGCCCTACGCCGTGACCCCATCCCCTGCCAGTGAAAACAACGGTATTACCAGAGGACCTCGATGGGGGCTGTTGTGGCTTCGGTAAGGAAGACTCATTTGAGCATCCGCTTTGTCTTTCCAGAGCAACTCTGAGATAGTAGCCTCTCTTTTGCGGTTTTATGAGCATGTCCATAAGTTCCTCGGAGTTAAAAACCCCGTTTTTTGTTAGGGAGATCAAAAGTTGCTCATCCCGCGGAGAAAGGGGGATGTTATCCGGATCTTGAGCGGCAGAAGAAGGAGCGGGGTTTTGGGGTACGGTTGTTTTCAGGTTCGGGACAGCTTCACCTATCCTGAAAAAAGTGCTTTTTATTCTGTCCGGGCCCATGAAAGTCCTGAACTGACTTGATTTCAGCGTCACACTTCCGGAACTGCCGGATACCGTGATCATTTCCGCCCTGCCAGCCCCGTCCACCGATGCGATCTCAATGGAAGAAAGGTTTCCGACATTGACTCCCCTTGCGAAAAGAACCCGCTGTATTTCAGAAAGGGGTATCCTGACCTGCCAGTTGGAATAGGGGGACTCGTAGGCAATTGGTTCCGGTTTTCCCATAAGGTAGGGGATGACTGAACTCCATACAGTGGATACATCAGCGGTATGCCCCCCACTGTCGGAGTGGTAGAAAGTCGCCGCAATTGTACCCTGGTACTTCAGGACCATTCCCCTGGTAAAATCTACCGCTCTGGTAAGGATCGGGTCTTCGGCATTGACGCCCCTGTAAACCTGGCAATGGCTGGTTGCGCAAATATCGTACCCGGCAGATCCGTGCTTGTTCCTGTTTCTCAGGGCATAGGTTCTCGCTATCACCGCCTGTGCCTTGAGCACTTCCATGGGCCAGGCAGGGTTGACCTCCATTTTTAGAACTCCCTTGAGGTAATCTTCAACGTCTATAACATTAACCACGGCAAAACCGCGGCCATCCTGCACCAGGCGCATATACCCCCTGTAAGGCCGTCCGTTCCATTGGATCATGGACTGGCTTTTTATCGTGACTGGAAGTTTCATCGTTTTGGAACCTGCAACTATCGTTCCCCCACTACCTGCCGAAATTTTAATAGCAGATTTGAAGGAGAACTTTTCACCCGATGCACCTGAAATATTGAATGACCCTTTCCCGGCAGAAAAAGAGGAACTGCTCTCTCCTGTGCTAATTCCCACCGATATTGTCGCAGCAGAGGCAACTGCCGGAGGAAACGGAGTAAATGTCAAGGAAAGGAGCAGGGCTATCCCTGCAGAGAGAAACAGACTAATTTTTCGCCAGCGTTCATTACCAGTAATCATTACTCTTCCCCATCCTCTTCTGATCCATTCTCTTCGAGCGAAAGCAATCGCTGTTCATTTGTATTTTCATCTCTGTACTCTAATCCCAGAAAATCAAAGGCTTTCACCATTGCCTTGCGTCCCCTGGGGGTCCTCTCGATAAACCCGTTCTGTATAAGAAAGGGTTCATAAATATCCTCAATTGTCTGGGATTCCTCATTGAGGGCCGCTGCCAGGGTAGAAAGCCCTACGGGTCCCCCTCCGAAAAGTACCGAAAGGGCGTGAAGATATCTCCTGTCCCTGTCGTCCATTCCGACGGAATCTATTCCAAGCATACAAAGGGCAGCCCGGGCAAGGCTGGCGTCAATATTCGGTATGTTCCTGACCTCCGCAACATCACGGACTCGACGGAGAAGACGAAGGGCGACCCGGGGAGTCCCTCTCGAACTTCCTGCAATGGCGTTGGCGGCTTCTTCGGATACTTCCATATCCAGAAGTCTGGAACCTCTTGATATGATCGCAGCAAGATCTTTTGTGGAATAGGACTCAAGTTGTTCGACAATGCCGAATCGGGCACGAAGAGGGGAGGTCAGAAGACCAAGCCTCGTTGTGGCTCCCACGAGAGTAAAGGGAGGCAACTGCAAACGGATATTTCTGGCGAGGGGGCCCTTCCCAACGATGATATCTAGGGAGTAATCTTCCATTCCAGGGTAGAGGACCTCTTCGACTGCCGGAGAAAGCCGGTGTATTTCGTCAATGAAGAGGACATCCTTTGGTTGAAGGTTTGAAAGGATCGCCGCCAGATCTCCGGCCCTTTCGAGGGCGGGCCCGGACGTAACCCTTATTTGCCCCTCCATTTCGTTGGCAATGATCCCGGCGAGAGTCGTCTTACCCAGACCGGGAGGACCGTAAAACAGACAATGGTCAAGGGGCTCATTACGATTAGAGGCCGCCTTGATATAGATTGCCAGTTTCTTCCTAAGGTCATCCTGCCCTATAAAATCACAAAGCCTCAACGGTCTTAACCCGTGAGTCTCCTCTTCCCTGTTTTGAAAATAATTACCTGATTCCCGGTCATGAAGGTCAGGGTTCAATTAGATACGTCAGCTCCTTCTGATTTTATCAAGGGCTTCCCTAAGTAGTTCCTCTGGAGATTCGGGCAATGAGGGTCGATCTTCCACAACCCTTGTAATCGCCGTTCTTGCTTCGGATCGTGAAAAACCCAGTGATTCCATGGCATCAATAACAAACTGGGCTACGTTGGAGTTTTCAGTTGGCCCGCAACTGGCAAAACCTTCAAGACCTGATCTTTCCAGCCCCTGTTTAAGTTCAAAACAAAGCCTTTCCGCAGTTTTTTTCCCGACTCCCGGTACCTGGCACAGAGCAGCGGTGTCATCCCTGGAGATTGCCGTGACCACGTTTTTTAGGTCCAGGTTCCTCAAAATGGTAATGGCCAGCCTGGACCCCACTCCGCGAACCTTTAAAAGAAGATTGAACAGAGATCTTTCAGTTTCATCTATGAAACCAAAAAGAGCTGGACCCGCGTCACTTACCTGAAGGCTGGCAAGAACCCTTGTTTCGGTTCCTTCACGGACTTCCATGAAGACTCCCCTCGAACACATAAGATAAAATCCAATTCCACCCGCCTCGATTGCTATGCCCTCGGTATCGATCCTGGTGACTTTTCCCTGGAGACTGTCTATCAATATCCGTCACCACTTTTCGTCAGGCTCGAATAGTTGTACATGGCAAGCCCGGTCAGGGCAATTGCCAGAGCATCTGCGGCATCATCCTGACCTATCTGTCTTTCCATGTTCAGGATACGTGAGATCATTCCTTCTACCTGACCCTTTTCCGCCCTTCCGTTGCCGCACACGGCCATCTTGACCTCCGATGGTTTGGGCTGGACCAGGGGGATACCTGTTTTGGCGGCAAGAAGAAGGACTGCTCCCCGAACCTGAAAAACAGATTCTGCTGTGGTTCTGTTTTTCCCGAAGAAAAGCCTCTCGACGGAAAAAATATCCGGCATGTTTTTCTCGACGAGAAGAGACAATTCGTCGTAAATTTTCATGATCCTCTGCTCCGGCGGTTTGCCGGGGGAAGTCGTAAGGCAACCAAATTCTCTTGCCCTGAAAATTGCCCCTGACTGAACCACAACACCATACCCCAGCCTTCCTATACCGGGGTCTACACCGAAACAGACCCTTTCCATGGCGTTATCAGCGGACTATCTCTTCCATTATTTCGTCGGGAATATCAAAGTTGGCGTAAACATTCTGGACGTCATCATGCTCCTCAAGGGTTTCAAGGAATTTAAGAAGCTTCTCAGCTTCCGGCCTGTTCTTGAGTTCCACAGTTGTTTTCGGGATCATTTCAAGGCCTGTGCTCTCAATAACATAACCGGCGTTGGTCAACTGATCCCTGACCTCCGTCATCGCGGCGGGATCGCAGGTTACTGTGAACCCTTCACCATTGTCTTCCAGATCTTCAGCACCGGCATCGAGACAGAGGCCCATCAATTGATCCTCGTCCAGCCCATTTCCGGTCACCCTTATGGCGCCCTTTCTCTGGAAGATCCATGAAACACAGCCAGCCTCCCCGAGAGAACCGCCGCTCCGGCTGAAAAGAAACCGTATCTCGGAGGCTGTCCTGTTCTTGTTATCCGTCAGAGTTTCCACGAGTACAGCGACACCGCCGTTCCCATAACCTTCGTACATTATCTCGTCGTAAGAGGCTCCATCCATGTCTCCGGATCCTTTTTTGACAGCCTTTTCGATGGTGTCTACAGGTACGTTGGCTCCTCTGGCCCTTTCAATGGCCGCCTTGAGGCTCATGTTCATAGAAGGATCCGGACCACCGGTTTTTGAAGCCACCATAACAGCCCTTATGTATTTCTGGAAAGCCTTTCCTCTTTTGGCATCCTGTGCTGATTTCCGGTGCTTTATGTTTGCCCATTTCGAATGTCCCGACATCAATTATCACTCCTGTTCTAAATCTGTCTGTCAATAAGGCATATCGGCGGAATCTCTCTTTTGTGTGAAGACCGCCTGAACGCGTCATCAATCTTTTTGGCGGTGGCCTCGTCAGATTCTTTTGTAGCAAGATATCTGTCTATTTGCTGATAGGTCATTCCAAGTTCATCCTCGTCCGTTTGTCCTGCCCAAAGACCGGCGGAAGGGGGTTTGCCTATCACCGACGCGGGCACACCAAGCTTACGAGCCATTCCTATTACTTCTCCTTTGAGGAGATCTCCCAGGGGCAAAATATCCACCCCGGAGTCTCCATGTTTGGTGAAATATCCGGTATGTATCTCCGCGCGATTGCCAGTTCCGCAAACGAGAAGTTTTTTTTGCTGACCAAGACAATAAAGAGTTGTCATTCTCAGGCGCGGTTTTATGTTGGAAAGGTGGACACCGTTCACGGAGGATGTCTCGGCAGGCATCGCCCTCAGAAGAGCGTCGTAGGTCGCCGAAAGATCCACCCGTATCCACGGAAGATCAAATTTATCGACCACCAGCATGGCGTCAGACTCATCAATGTCATTGCTGTGACATGGCATAAGGACCACATACATTTTTTTGCCACAGACCCTGGAAAGCAGGGCCGCAACAACCGCGGAATCTATTCCGCCACTCAAGCCGACGATACCACCTGCCCTTCCGGACTCTTTGATCTTTTGGAATACCCAGGCGGAGATCTTTTCGATAAGAAATGCAGGATCCCTATAGATAGGCATGTCGCTCACACTCCGGATAAATGGGGTTTTATGACGATTCAGGTGATATTCTAGCATAGTTGTTAATGGGTTTATTCCTGTTTTTCCGCTTCCCCCATAGAGGTTACGGGAGTATAAAGACGTGGGTTTCTCCCCGCGTTGAAGGGGAATTTTTTCCGTATCCTTTCAAGATTGCTGATATCTGTGTCTATCGTATTTACGCACTCCCCGCTTCCTGGAGCCTGAAAAACAATGTTCCCGTCAGGAGCCGCCAAAAGGGAATTCCCACCGTAGATTTCATTCCCTCCCTTTCCGCACCTGTTACAGGCTACAATAAAAACCTGGTTCTCGATGGCTCGTGCCTTCAGAAGGGTAATCCAGTGGTCTATTCTTGTTGAGGGCCATTCCGCGGGGACAAATATCATTTGTGCTCCGGAAAGGGCTATAGACCTGACGAATTCGGGGAAACGGATATCAAAGCATATTGCAACCGATGCCGTTACGCCGTAAATCTCAAAAAGAAAAGGTCGCTCTCCGGGCCTGAAAAAATGAGGTTCATCCAGAAGGGGGAAAAGATGGGCCTTGTCGTAGAAACCCGTAACTTCTCCCCCATCTCCGATTACGTAGCATCTGTTGTAGATCGGGCCATCAGGTTGATCTTTCCACGGAAGGCTGCCGCCGACAATGTAAAGCCCTTTATTTCTGGCCACCCCCTGCAGCATGTCGAGTGCCCAGGGACTTTGCTCTGAATGATATTGCAGTGATGGGTTATCATATGAACAGGTCCATAGCTCAGGCATGACAACGACCGATGGCCCATCGGGCAGACCGTTAATTGTTTCCGACATTTTTTCGATGTTGGCCGCGGGGTTGCCCCATGTTATGTCTGACTGGATAATATGGATACGAATCTTTTTCATTTTTCCACCTTTTTGAAAAAATTTGGGGGGCGTGTTTTGGAAAAGCTTGCAAGATTCAGCGTTTCACTGCCTTCGGATCTACTTGAAAGATTCGACAGATGGGTAGAAGTAAGGGGCAACAAGACAAGATCTGACGCCCTCAGGCAACTGATACGGCGTTACATATCCGAATCGTGCTGGGAAGACGGGGACCAGATCGTTTTCGGGACCGTCACACTCTTCTACGACCACCATTCCCATGATTCAGCACAAGAGATAACATCTCTTCAGCATGATTTCGGGGACATTATTATTTGTTCCACCCACATCCATGTCGACCACCATAATTGTTTCGAAAGTGTTGTTTTCAGGGGCAAATCATCAAGAGTAAAAAAATTTGCAAAAGATCTTAGCGGCCTCAAGGACGTAAGCAGTTCAGAGCCGGTAATTTCGACTATCCCCTGATAATCCCGGACATTTTTTAAAACCGGCAACTGCCGACCGTCACAGGGATCACCCTGATGGAGTACAACCCTTCTTCTTTCTGGGTTCACCTTCTATCAGGATAAGGGTTTTGCCTCTGCATTCCGGGCAAGAAGGGTTGATGTCCCTCTCGCCGGACTCAAAAACGTTACCGCATGACGCACATCGGTATTTTCTTTTTTTCTCCAAATCAACTTCACATCCCCGACAAGGCGAGCCGGCCATTCAGAATTAAAATGGCCGGCCCTGATTTGGTTTATATATTCCCGGCGGTAGCAACCATCACTGCCTTGATGGTATGAAGACGGTTTTCGGCCTCGTCAAAAACTTTGGAGCTGAAGGACTCGAAAACATCCTCTGTGACTTCGTTCCCCTTGACCGCGGGGAGGCAGTGAAGGAATATGCATTCCGGGTTTCCGGTAGCCTTCATAAGATCCATATTCACCTGATAGGGCTTCAGAAGCGCTGCCCTTTCTGCCATTTTGTCTTCTTCGCCCATGGAAGCCCAGACATCAGTATATATCGCGTCTGCATTCTTTACCGCTTCCCTTGGATCCTCAATAAAGGCGATCTTTGCACCTGTCGTTGATGCGATTGCCATACACTCCTCGGAAAGTTCCTTTTCCGGAAACAGCCCTGCTGGTGCTGCTATAGTAAAGTTGACTCCCATCTTGGCCGAGCCGATCATGAGGGAATTGGCCATGTTGTTTCTTCCGTCACCCGAATAGACCAGTTTCAGCCCTCTTAGCCTGCCGAAATTTTCCTGGATAGTAAGGAAATCGGCGAGGATCTGTGTGGGGTGATACATATCGGTCAGACCATTCCAGACAGGGACCCCGGAATACCTGGCAAGGTCTTCTACTACCGACTGCTTGAATCCACGAAACTGGATACCGTCAAACATTCTGCCCAGAACTCTCGCGGTGTCCTTTACGGACTCCTTGTGGCCAAGCTGGATGTCGTTCTTGCCCAGATACTCGGGGTGAGCCCCTTCATCGATACATGCGACGGTAAAGGCGCACCTTGTTCTGGTAGATGGTTTTTCAAAGATAAGGGCAACATTCTTTCCCGCAAGGGCGTCACCCCTTACGCCGGATCTTTTCTTTTCCTTGAGTCCCACCGACAGATCGAGAAGATACTGGATTTCCTCCCTGGAAAAATCCTTGAGCGTCAGAAAACTTTGTCCCTTAAGATTAAGCGGCATTTACTGAGACCTCCTGGTTGTATTGGTGTTTGGTCGTTATTTTATGGAAAAAACTGCCGGGTCCCGCATCATGGGCATGCTCATGCACCTGGGGCCACCTCGGCCTCTTCCAAGTTCGGCTCCCTTGATCTCGAACACCTTTATTCCATTTTCCTGTAAAACCCTGTTTGAAACAACGTTTCTGCGGTAGGTGACTACTACTCCGGGGGCGATAGCAAGTGTATTTGTTCCGTCGTTCCACTGGTCCCTTGCTGCAGCCACAGGATCGCCTCCCCCGGTCTCTATGAACCTGACCTCTTCGAGGTTCAGGGCCTTTTTAAGACATCCCCCAAGGCTCTTGTGTTCCTCTATAGATGTGACCTTTCCAATTCCATCGTAATCCAGCTCCCAGACCCTGATAAAGTCCCTGACTTCCGGATATATTGTGAAGGCGTCACGGTCTACCATGGTGAAAACCGTATCAAGGTGCATTGCCGAACGGGTCTTGGGTATATCGACGGCAAGAACTTTTCTGACCCCGGCTTTTTCTGCAAGTCTTTTCCCGATTATCTGAATCGCTCCGGCTGCCGTTCTCTGGCTGATACCGATAGCAACTACCGAATCGGAAAGGACAAGGATATCTCCCCCCTCAATGTTATAGGGGTATGTGTCCCTGTAATCCTCTCCAAAAAGAATCTCGATGTCCTTGAAGTAAGGGTGGTGACGGAATATATATTTGGCGTAAAGGGGTTCCTTCCTTCTTGCCTCGAAGTTCATTACACTTATGATCACGCCGTTATTAACGAAACTGAAGGGATCCCTCTGAAAATAAAGATTCGGAAGGGGACGGATAAGAAAATCCCTGTCAGACATGGCCTGCAGGACAAGACTTCTGCACGGGGGCATAAATTCCAGGGCTTCTTCCTTGGTAAGCCCCGCTATCAGTATTTCTGCAAGATCGCTGGGGGTCTCCTCCTTGAGAACAGACTTCAGGGCCGAGGCAAGAGGAATGTCTATAGCTTCAAGGGCAAGAGCCTCATCTAGCAGAGAATCACGAACTTCTTCATCCCGCAGGACATGAGAAAGACAATTCCTGAAATAAACGACTTCAACTCCATTGTCTCTTAACAGGTCCGCAAAGGAATCGTGCTCCTTCTGGGCTTCCTCGACCCAGAGGATATCGTCGAAAAGGAGGCTGTCCTTGTTATCGATAGTCAGACGCTCAAGTTCCTTGCCGGGGCGGTGCAGCATAACTCTTTTAAGTTTGCCAACTTCTGAAGAAACACTGAAGGATCTTTCTTCTTCTGTCATGATATACCCCCTGGATTTTTGATTATATGTCCAGTCAAGTATAGATCATTTGTCAAAAAAGGAAAAAGGCGGGTCCAGCCCGCCTTGTAATCTCATTAATCCAGGGCCATAGCACTTTCCTTTGGCAGAATTGGATTTATTTCCCCTTCACTTCCGGTAGAAATACAGCCCCTTTGAATTTCGATGGATGTGGTTCTTGAAGATTTCAGGTAGGACGAAAGGTGCTCAAAAGCCTTCCATGGATCAGCATTGCATCCGCAGGTAAAAAGATCGATCGCCGCATATCCGAACTCTGGCCAGGTATGGATCGTCAGGTGGGATTCAGATATTACAAGAACCCCGCTGATACCATGGGGCTGAAATTTCCTGAAGGCCGACTCCACAACCGTTGCTCCCGCTTTTTCGGCGGCAGTTTCCATTGCCTCCTGCAGTTCCCTGATGTTATCAAGGGCCTCGCGGTCACAGTCATAGGCCTCGACCAGAATGTGTCTCCCGAGGGATTCCCCGTTTTTCAACAATTGTCACCTCCCCACATGATAAGGCACTCACGAGCCATCTTTGCCGCGAGCACCGACGTTATATTGTTTACGTCATGTGGAGGCGAAACCTCCACAATATCGAAACCAACAACATTCAACCCCTTCATCTCGTAAAGGGCCTCGAAAATTTCCCTGGCAGGGGTCCCGCACGGTTCCGGGGTTCCGGTACCAGGCGCTTCTGCGGGCTCCACTGAATCTATGTCTATAGATATATAGACCGGCTTTTCATTGATCCTTTCAAGACATTTTCCTAAAGGTCTCAGCAGTTCGCCCGGGAAAAAACTGGTGTTGGCCATACCCCACTCGAATTCTTCCCTGGTTCCTGATCTTATACAGAACTGGTAAAGAGAACCGGGCGAAACCAGACATTCTTCTGCGATCCATCTCATTACCGTGGCATGGTTGTATTTCATTCCATGATACTTGTCGCGGAGGTCCGCATGAGCGTCCATGTGGATCACCACGAGGTCCCCGAATGTCTTTACTGCGGCCTTGACAACAGGAAGGGTAACAAGATGTTCCCCTCCAAAAGAAGCCACTCTTTTGCCCATATCAAAAAAACGGGAAGAGACGCTCTCGATAATAAAGAGGGATCGACACAGATCATCACCCGGGAGATTCAGATCCCCTATATCACAAAAGTCGACCTCTGAAAGATCTTTATCCAGAGGAAAACTGTAAGTCTCGAGACCATGGGACTCCTCTCTTATGACAGAAGGGGCCTGGGCCGTACCATGCCTCCTGGTTACGGTCATGTCGAGTGGAAGACCCTGAAGGATCCATTTTACTCCTGAATGGGTCCTTCGACTTTCGAGGAACTTTTTCAACTCCCCTGGTACCGCCCCTCGATAATATCTTCCAGAAAGGGAGGAAGAACGAATGCTGCCCTGTGGATCTCTTTCGAATAGTAGCGGGTATCCACGGGAATATCGCTTCTTATTCCCTCGGGATCGTGCTTCTTGGAAGCAATGGAATAGGTCCATACACCGGTGGGATAGGTCGGCATTGCTCCCCAGAAGACTTTTACCAGAGGAAAGACCTTCTTCATTTCCGAAACGGCATCGGACAGAATCTTTGGTTCTGCGAACGGGGACTCTGTCTGGGCCACCATGAAGCCGTCATCGTTGAGTGAGTTGTAAACATCCCTATAAAATGACTCCTTAAAAAGGCCCTCGGCAAAATCAACGGGATCGGTGCTATCCACAAGGACAACATCAAACTGGCCCCGTCTTTCCCTGATGTATTCGAGAGCGTCCATAGTCTTGACAGTTACCTTGGGGTGATCCAGCCCAACCCTGAGGGATGGAAAAAACTCCCTCGAAGCATCTATAACCTCCTGGTCGATATCAACCAGGACTATCTCCTCGACAGCGCAATGCTTCGCTGCCTCCCTTGCGGTCCCGCCGTCTCCTCCACCAACAATAAGGACATTCTTTGGAGAAGGGTGCGATGAAAGGGCAACATGTGAAAGCATTTCATGATAGGTAAATTCATCCCTCTCGGTTACCTGAATAGCTCCGTCAAGGGCCATTAACCTGCCATATTCCTCGGTATCTGCTACGAGAAGATGCTGATAAGGGGTTTTTTTATTGGCCAGAATACCGGTTATCCTTAAACCAAGGCAAAGATCCGGTGTCTGGTACTCAGAAAACCAGAGATCAGTTATCCTTTTGTCCATTATGGTATTCCCGTCAGGCTTTTGTCGGGAAAAAGAGCGGACAGCCTGCAAATACTGTACCGCACTCCTTCACAACATGGTCAACGGCCTTGACTTTGACCTCTTTCAGGGCCAGGGATCTCATATCGAAAGCCTCCCTCACCATCTCCTCGACCCTCGCTGCCGCTTCTGATCCGGGGCAAAAACCCGAGAACTCGAAAATCATCCCAAAAGAATCGGGATCCTGCGGTATACCCACACCTATAGAAGCGGATATGGTCTCACCGGGAACATCACTGGTGATAGAACCATAGGCAATGGGAAGAAGGGAGCCAAAAGGCATTGACAGAGATTCTCTGAAAGTACAGTGCGGAGGCAGGACGCTGCTTACCCGCAAAAGGTTCATGTTACCCACTCCGGCATCAAGAAGAGCCGAATCAAAGGCGGTGAGTTTTTTCTTTCCCTCGCCTCTGCCAACAACAAGCGTAAACAACTCAGGAACTGGCAACATAACAACGCAGGCCTCCCATACTTTCAACTATCAGCAAAAAAACGCATATCATTATATCTTGAGACTGAGGGGTGTCAATGAAAAATAGAAATGGAAAAAAGAAACTTCAGAGGAAAAAAGGAGAAAACCTGCCAGGTTATTTTCCGGGCTTAAGAAAACCCTGACTTTTGCAAATATCCAGAAAACGGATCTCGAGGTCATCAAGGAAACATGTTCCCAGGGGCTTGCCTTTGACGAAAAGCATAAGTCCCGACGGTGTTCCCGCTATTCCTATGTCGGCTCCAGAGGCTTCCTGTGGTCCGTTAACCTCACACCCCATGACCGCCACGGTCAAGTGTGGTTCAAGCATTTCAAGCAAGGGCTCGATCAAATTAACAAGTTCCGGAACGGATGCCCTCCTTCTTCCGCAGGCGGGACAGGAAATCAGGTCAGGCTCGAAACGCCGGAGCCCAAGGGACTGAATTATTCTTTTTGCCACCCTGACTTCATCGATCGCGGATCCCGTCAGGCTGATCCTTATGGTATCCCCGATTCCGCTCCCAAGGAGAGATCCCATGGCAACACTGCTTTTGATAATGCCTCTTTCACCCGGGCCAGCCTCGGTCAGGCCGACATGAACCGGATAACCGAAACGTTCCGCAAGGAGTGTGTTGGCTTTCAGCGTCTCGTTCACGGAAGATGATTTAAGAGACATAATGATTTTCCCGACTCCGTGACCCTCAAGTGCCCTGATCTGGTCATCTACCGCTGCCAGAAGGGCAGAGACCCTGTTGCCCCCGGCTTTGGCTATCTGGGCTCTCGAAAGGGATCCTCCATTCGCTCCTACCCTCACAACGGTCCCGCTTTCGATTATCATTTTGCAAAGTTCGGCAAGTCCTGACTTGCTGGCCATGTTACCCGGGTTGAGCCTGATCGACCGGCATCCGACCTCGATCGCCTTCATGGCCAGTCTATGATCGAAGTGAATATCAGCCATTATCTCCATCGGAGACTCCCGAAGCAGAAATGAAAGGGAATCGGCAAGCAGAACCTCCGGGAAAGCCACCCTTGCCAGTTCGCAACCGTTCTCATGAAGATTCAGTATTTCTTCAAGACATTCTCCGGTCCTTCCAAGGGGCGTCCTAAGCATGCTTTCAACCCTTACAGGAAAAGAACCCCCTATACCCAGTGCACCTATGGCTACGCTTCTGGTGCTCATCTGGAACCCCCCGGTTTTTTCAGGTTCAAAAGGTCAAAAAAGACGGACAAGGTCTTTCCATGTAACAATAAGGAGAAGAAGTATCAAAAGTGCAAAACCGGCAAGGTGCACCAGATTTTCCCATTTTTCAGGAAGTTTCCTTCCGGTGACGATCTCTCCCCCGATAATGAGAATCCTTCCACCGTCAAGGGCGGGGAAAGGAAGAAGGTTGAGAATGCCCAGGTGAAGGTTGATCATTGAAAGAAATGCAAGGAAGGTCCATAGGCCCTCCCTTGCGGCCTGTCCAGCCATAGAGGCAATTCCCACTGGTCCGGTCACATCAACTTGTCCTCTTCCTGTTACCCATTGAAGGATACCCCGTACTATGTCAAGGCTGAAATTCCATATGTAGCCTATAGATCCTGTAAAGGCCCGGCCCAGGGGATACTTTTTTATGGAGGGCCTGATCCCGAGAAGATACGTCTGGTTAATAGGGTCGAAGGGTATCTCCAGGATAATTTCCTTTATTACTCCATCCCTTTCAAAAAGGATCATAACAGGCCCTTCCACGGATCGTTCCCTTATTGCCGATGAAAGTTCGGTCCAGTCGGAAACAATACTCCCGGATACGGATTCAATTCTGTCCCCTGCAACAAGTCCGGCTTTATCAGCCGGATAACCGGCCATGATCTCACCAATTCGTGTGCTGGAAAGATCCAGTACCCCGTGCCCCCAGAGAAGAATAGCAGTTATAAGAACGGCCAGAAAAATATTGGAGGCAGATCCACCTGCCAGAATGGCAAGTCTTTTCCACGCAGATTTTTCCTGGAATGATCCTCCGGGGGGGATTACTTCATCGGTCTGCTCCTCACCCATTCCGGCCAGTCTGACAAAGCCTCCTACCGGGACAGCTCTCAAGGACCAGAGTGTGTCCTTTCGTTTGAAACTTGCCAGAGATGGACCCATTCCAAAAGAGAATTCGTGAACCTTCACTCCGCAACGCCTTGCAATGAAGAAATGCCCGGCCTCGTGTGAAAGAACGCATATCGCTATTACGAGAACAAATGCCAACAAGCTTGTCACCATCATTTTTCTCTCCCCATGCCCCTCATGTCAGAGGATATCTTCTCAAAACACTCTTCCTGCCCATACCCACAAGATAAAGGGCTTCTTCCCATGATCCCGGAGCTTCTCCGGAAAAAGATTCCAGTGCCTCCTGTATGAAAAGAGGAATATCCGTAAACCCTATTCTTCCCTTCATAAAAAGATCGACAGCCGCTTCGTCAGCCCCGATAAGCAAGGGTGGATATGCGCCCCCTAGTCGGCAGACCTCCTTCGCGATCTTCAGGCAGGGAAATTTATTTTCGTCGGGCTGCCGGAATTCCAGTAAGAGTTCTTTTGGTTCCGGCGGGTTCAGGTTTACGTCAGTGTTTTCCAGTCTTCCAGGATAACCAAGAGCTGCAAGAGCGGCAAGTCTCATATCAGGCCTGGAAAGGAGCATTTTAACGGACCCGTCAATAAACTCTACCAGAGCATGAACTTGAGATCCTGGATGTATGACCGCATCAATTTTTTCGGGTGGCAATGAGAAGAGCTGCCTGGCCTCAATGATCTCTATGCCTTTGTTCATAAGGGTAGCGCTGTCAACGGAAATCTTGCTGCCCATGGGCCAGACCGGGTGCCGGACGGCCATTTCGAAGGTTACCACTGACAGTTCTTCATCAGGCAATTCGAGAAAGGGCCCTCCGGAAGCTGTTAGAAAAATTTTTCTTACGCTTTCCCTGTCTTCTCCCTTTAGAGACTGCCAGACAGCGTTATGTTCACTGTCAAGAGGTATGACGGCTCCGGCTCGGGCATAAGGCATAACCCATTCTCCGGCTGCGACTACGATCTCCTTGTTTGCAAGAAATATTTTTTTACCGGCCTTCAAGGCCATTACAAGCGCTGGAAGCGCATCTGTCCCGGAGGAAGCAAAAACCACCTCTTCACATCGGGGGTCTTCAATTATCGATTCAATTGAACCTGCGCCCCCGCGGCATTCGAAACTGACTGACCCCTTGTTTTGTAATTCCATCGCAGCCATTTCGTCGGAGAGAACCAAAAGATCCGATCCGAACTTTTTCCCAAGTGATAGAAGTCTTTCAACGTTCTTAGCGGCGGCAAGAGCCCATACATTAAAGTTGTCATAATGCATCTGGCAGGCTTCAAGCACAGCTCCTCCAACACTTCCGGTTGCCCCGATCACGGCGATGTTTCTTTTTGTTCCGATCATCACCAGAGGACTCCAAAAAAGGCAAAAACCAGCACAGAACTGACCAGAATGCTGTCAAAACGGTCAAGGAAGCCACCATGACCCGGTATGAGGTCTCCAGAATCCTTGACTCCAGCTTCTCTTTTAATCAGAGATTCTGCAAGATCTCCCGCCTGGCCGAAGGTTCCGCATATCAGGGCAATAAGAATAACCGGAAGAGGCGCTACCCCCCAAAGGAAAGAGAGCCCTCCGCCGCAGAGTATTGATCCCGCTAAGCCTCCGGCAAAACCCTCGATACTCTTTTTCGGGCTGACAGATGGACAAAGTCGGGTTTTTCCCCAGTGAGAACCGACCAGATATGCTGCTACATCGCAGGACCATGTACAGGCAAAAAGCGCAGTCAGAAGATACATACCCCATATGTGATCTCTCAGTATAACCAGAAAGGACCATGGGAGAACAATATAGAGTAACCCGGCCGGTGTCGCGCAGGAACTTGCTATCCCGTGACTTGACCCGGTAAGATGCCTTCTCGCTATTTCTATAAATAACACTGCGAGCGGAACAACCGCCAGTATGGGTAAAATTACACCACTATCGGAAGAAAAAGCCGCTGCCGTAACCAGGGAAAATGCCGCAGGATAACCGGTGATCCTGGATACATGGAACCTGAAACCTGTGATCCTGTAGAACTCTGAAAGTGAAAGAATCGAAATACATAAACATATTGCATACCACCATGGGTTACCAAGGTAGATTCCGCCGAGAACTGCAAGACAGATTACACCACCGCTGACGCTTCTTGTAATAAAACCATTTGAAGAATCAGGAGACAGAGCCATAACGGCGCTCCCTTTTAGAATAATCCTGAATGGCGGCAATGAGGTCGGGCTCGCTAAAATCGGGCCAAAGTACATCGGTAAAATACATTTCACTGTAAGCCGTTTCCCAAAGCAGAAAATTACTGAGCCTCTTTTCTCCACTTGTCCTGATAACAAGGTCAGGATCAGGAATTTCCGGGAGATAAAGGGCAGAGCTGATGTCTTTTTCCGAAATTGGTCCTTTGGTTCCATTTTGCAGAAGGCGGTTAAAAGCGTCGGCGATCTCCTGTCTTCCACCATAATTAACGCACACCACGACCGTCATTTTTTGCCCCACGAAGGTCTCTGTTTCGGCCTTTTGCATCTCATCAACAAGGTCTTGAGGCAGTTCCGCTTTCCTGCCTGAAAAGACTAACCTTACACCGTTTTTTTTAAGATCCTCGATCTTGCCCTTGAGGTAATACCTGAAAAGGCCCATGAGTCCCTCGATTTCTGCGGCGGGTCGCTTCCAGTTTTCTGTAGAGAAGGCATAAAGGGAAAGGTATTTCACACCGGATTCCGCCGCCGCCCTTATTGTCCTTTCAACCGCTCTGGCCCCCTCCTGGTGCCCGGCAACCCTTGGCATTCCGCGCAGTGAGGCCCAACGCCCATTGCCATCCATTATTATGGCTACGTGGGCGGGAAACCCGGGGTTTTTCTTATTGTCGAATTTCATGCATCTTCCTTCCATTTCCTGCGAACCTCCTGGATATCGATCCAGGTAAGTTCTTTGGGAGCGCCTTTTTTCCTGGAAGGATTCCTCAGAAGATAGCTCGGATGGAACATGGGCATTACCTGTATTCCCTTCCAGTCGAACCATTTTCCCCGTATCGCCGAAATGTTCTCTCCCGTTTTGAGGATCCACTTCGTGGGGGTTGCCCCAAGACAGACAATGATCCTGGGGTTCAGCAGGGCTATCTGTGATTTAAGTATGTCCTCACAGGCCACCATTTCTTCGATGGCAGGGACACGGTTGCCCGGTGGTCGGCATTTGACCACGTTGGTTATGAAAATCTCGGTTCTGCCTATTCCGGCGGCATCCAGTATTCCAGTAAGAAGCTGACCCGCCTTTCCAACAAAAGGCACACCCTGCTCATCCTCATCCGCTCCAGGGGCTTCGCCGATAAACATTAACCTGTTCAGGGTTGAGCCTTCCCCGAAAACAGTCCTGTTCCGGCCTTTGTGGAGAGGGCACCGATCGCAGGAAGATGTTTCCTCCATCAGTTTTTTCCATGCGTCATCCCACCTTGCGGCAGGATTTATTTTCTGAACATTTTCATTCATTATTATGCTCTCCCCTGTCAAAACTGTTCGACCTCAACTACCGTAATATCTACACGGTGCACGTCCAAACCGGTAATACCTGAAACGGCCACGGAAATTCTTCTTCGAAGGTTTTCTCCTGCGGCAAGAAAGGATCTTTCACCAGGTCGGCATTTCAGGCCTATCTGGATATCAACTCCACCATTGGAAGGGCGTGTCTGCACAAAAGGAACGGCGGTTACCTGGGCTGTTCTTTCAGCAATAAACCTCGCCATCTGGTCAACTACAGCGGGGTCGATAATAACTTCACCGAAAAACTTGAATGGTGGACGCACGATGGTCTTTTCACCTTCCATACCATCCGCGTTATCGAAAAGAACCTTGAGGCGGCCAACCAGTTTCCCGGCAAAATGTTTACGAACCTGAATGTGGGATACGGGAATAACGTGTTGTCCCTTTATGGTCCGTTCCTTCTTCGCACGGAATATTTCTTCCGGAGATGAAACATCTTCAATACGAACATATCTTGTCGGTTGAGAAAGGCCAAGGTTGTCCAGTATCTGTTTGGCCATTCCGTCGGAAGTCGCTATAAGCATCACAGTACAGGGCTGAGATTCAGAGAGAATTTCCACCACTGACTGCCGATGGTCCTCATACTGAAAGAGGGCTCTTCTTATCGCCCTGACCTGGTTCTTTTCGGTCTTTGCGCTTTTCCCCTTCAGTATTTGCCCCTTTTTGATCAAAAGACCATCGTCAATTATAAGATCGGCTCCAATTTCCAGAGCCACGAGCTGGGCTCTCTGGCTTTTTCCGGTACCGGCTGGTCCTACAAAAGCAACAACCGAGACCCCGGAAAGATCTACAGAAGATCGGGGATCATTCAATCCGGGTCAACACCTTTTTTAGCGATGAAAGGAAAATATCGTTCTCTTCGGGAAGCCCAACAGTTATTCGAAGATACCCCTTCATTCCCAGATCGCTACCCTTACGGATAATTACGCCCTCCCTCAAAAGCAGTTCGTAGATCTCATCACTTTTTTTGTGTTTGATGAGAAGAAAATTTGTCTTTGTATTGACAGCGGATATTCCAATATCCAGGATGTTTTTAAAGATCCTGTTCCTTTCGGCAATTGTTCTGATCCGTATATCCCGAATAAAGGCATCTTCCTGGATCGCCGCATGGGCAGCGTATTGGCCGATCCTGCTGACCTCAAATACCGGGTGAAGCTTGTCGTAGGACTCCACCATCGTCTTTGGCGCTATAGCGTAACCGACCCTCAAAGCGGCCAGTCCGTAGATCTTGGAAAAAGTTCGGGTAATAACGATCCTTCCGATATTCCTGAACAGTTCAATGCCGGCAAGATACTCCGGATCATCGACATATTCGGCGTAAGCCTCGTCCACGATCAGCATGATCTGGCGCGAATCGAGTTCGTTGGCGAGGGCTGTCAACCTTTCACGTTCCATGATCCTGCCTGTAGGGTTGCAGGGATTGGACATAATAACTGCCTTGGTCCTTTCGCTACACGAGGCCAGGATAATTCCTGTGTCCAGTTCATTTCCATCTTCGGACCGAACCTCCACGAAACGTGCGGAAGCCGCCACGGCAGCGACCCTGTACAGGGGATACGCTGGTATTGGGCAAACTATCTCATCCCCTGGTTCAATAATTGAATGAAGCATCGAGTGAAGGATCCCTTCCGTGCCTGCGCCTATTATTACCTCTCCCGTAGACACTCCACACTTCAGGGAAAGCATCCTCCTGAGCCTGAAAGACTGAGGATCGGGATAATAATTTACCTTCTCAAGGCTTGCCTTTATGGCTTTCATTACTGATTCGGGCAAAGGCCACGGATTCTCGTTGGAACAAAGCCTTACCACTTTTTCAAGGCCCAGTTCTCTTTGAAGGTCGCTTACAGGCTTCCCATACTTGTACTTCTCAATACCGTCAAGATCGTTTCTGATTATTCCCTTCAGCCAACCCAACTCTCATACCCCGTCTCTGTCGGAAATTACCATTTATTGTCCCCGTTCTCTTCGGAAATTACTATGTGTACATCTCCTCCAAGATTGCGGATCTTTTCATCCATTCCCTCGTAACCTCTCCATATATGGCCAAGTCCAAAAACTGAAGTATCTTCCGCCGATGAAAGCCCTGCTATTACCAGAGCGGCCCCAGCCCGAAGATCCGTAGCCTTGACATCCGCTCCGTTAAGGCGGGGCACACCCGTAACGACCGCTGTATTACCCTGCACCTCTATATTGGCTCCCATTCTTTTTAGTTCACTGACATGCAAAAAGCGGGATTCGAATACACTTTCCTGGATTATGCTTGTCCCTTCTGTGGTTGACATAAGTGCCGAGAATTGAGGCTGTACATCCGTCGGGAAACCAGGATAAGGGAGCGTCTTCAGCGAAACACTTTTTAAAGGCAATCTTGGAAAGACTCTGACGCTATCTTCCATTATCTCCACACCTACACCCGTTTCCTCCAGCTTGGCGATAATGGCATCAAGGTGCTCGGAAATAACCTTTTTAACCGTAACGTCTCCCCTGGTCGCGGCCCCGGCTATAAGATATGTGCTGGCTTCTATTCTGTCCGGAATTACCTCTACTTCCGCCGGTTCGAGATCGCCCGTTCCTGTTATCCGTATAGTACCTGTACCTGCGCCATCTATTTCACAACCCATCAGCCCAAGAGTCTCAACAAGGTTGGCGATCTCAGGTTCTCTGGCCGCATTCTCGATTATGGTCTCTCCCTCGGCAAATACGGCCGCCATGAGAAGGTTCTCGGTAGCGCCCACAGAAGGAAAATCAAGATATATCTTGGCTCCCTTCAAACCTTTGGCAGTAGCATGAACCGCCCCATGAACAAGATCAATACTGGCACCAAGTTTTGCCAGCCCCTTCAGGTGAAGGTCAATGGGTCGACTTCCTATAGCGCAACCACCCGGTAGAGGAAGAATGGCCCTTCCGGTTCTGGCAAGTAGCGGACCAAGAACAAGGGAGGAAGCCCGCATCTTCCTTACCAGCGTCTTAGGAGTTTCCCAGGCAAGATCATCGGGAACGGTGATACTCATGTCGTTCCCTCGGAAATCCACCTTGGCCCCAAGGTGACGAAGAAGTTCAGCCATGGTAAAAACATCCTGAAGTTTGGGAACCCTCCTGATCTTGAGGGTTTTGTCCTTCAGGAGCAGTGATGCTGCGATTACAGGCAGTGCTGCATTTTTCGCGCCCTGGACTTCGACGGAGCCTTTCAAAGTTGCGCCACCGTGGATAAGCATTTTGTAGTTCAAGAGATCACCTCGTGCCATTCAGGCTTGAAATATTTCAGGATCATCTGGAGCCGGTCCTCAATATCTCTTCCAGAGTTTCCACTATCTTCTCCGATGCATTGCCCTTGCCGAACGGAGGTTTGGTTTCTTCCACAGTCCTTTCAAAAATGCTGTCAACTTCCAGTACCCGGGACACATGTTTCCGGATTCTAACAGGATCAGTTCCGACAAGGAAAGACGTTCCATATTCAAGCGCCTCTGGACGTTCGGTAACATCTCTCATTACCAGAGTCGGAATCCTGAGATACGTCGTCTCCTCCTGGACACCTCCGCTATCAGTCAGAATGACAGCGCTTCTGTTCATGGCCCAGACAAAATCGGAATAATCGAGAGGTTCACATAGAAGAACCCTTTCATTACTACCAAGTACTGATTTGATAACCTCTCTGACCTGGGGGTTTTTATGCATTGGAACAATGACCCACAGATCAGGATAAATCTCAGTAATACGGGAAACAGTTTCACAGATTCCTTCAAGTGGTTCCCCCCAGGATTCCCTTCTGTGGGCAGTCATGAGCATTACCCTTGCATCTGCTGGTATCTTTTCAAGTTGAGGTATTCCGGGCTTTTCAACTTTACCGGATGCCCATACAAGAGCATCGATGACCGTATTTCCAGTCTCTATGACTCTTGACGGATCGCAACCTTCGGCAATAAGTCTATCCATGGCTCTCGTCGTCGGCGGAAACCACCATCCTGAAACCCTGTCAGAAACTATCCGGTTAAGTTCCTCGGGAAATGGAAGGTTAATGTTCCCGCTCCTCAGACCTGCCTCAACGTGTCCAAGCCTTGTCTTTCTGTAAAAAGCCGCAAGGGAAGCCGCCATGGTCGTTGTGGTGTCTCCGTGTACAAGAACCATAAAAGGTTTTATTTCATCAAAGACACTGCCGGTTTTTTCCAGAACTGAAGCTGTTATGTAGTCCAAAGTCTGACTATCCCTCATTATAGAAAGATTAACATCGGGACTTATACCGAAAAAATCCAGGGGCTGGGTAAGCATTTCGGTATGCTGACCTGTAGCAAGAACAAAGGGTTGAAGGCATTTGCTCTTTGCGATCTGGAGAATGACAGGAGCCATTTTTATAGCCTCTGGTCTTGTCCCGACTACACAGCAGACAATTTCCTTGTTTATATTCACATTACATCACTCCATGGAACGGCAAGGGATGACCCAATATCACGGCTGCTCCAAGGAGCAGGAAAGAGTGCAAGATACCAAGAACAAGAAGCACGACGACCACGGGAAAACCCCTGTCGCAAAGGATATGGTGAAAGTGACCTCTATCGGGGAGAAAAGGGGAGACTCCCGCCAGCAGCCTTCGGAAGATAGAGTAAAGAGTATCTATAACCGGAACCCCTCCGATCAGAAGCAGTACAAAAAGAAATCCCGCAACAGACATTTCCGTTGAGTAGGAGGCCAGTTCACTGGAAAACTGGGACATACAGATGAAGCCTATCAGGGTGCTTCCTCCATCGCCCAGAAATGTTCTTGCTACGGGATAGTTCCATGGGAGTACCCCTGCTGCCAATCCAAGCAGCGCTGCCCACCAGTACTGTCCGAAAAGGAAAAGACCGAGGCTCACGGTCAGCGCAAAGAGAATCAGTGAAAGGCCATTAATCCCGTCAATAAGGTTATAGGCACTCGTTGAACCGGTGATCCACAGGAAAAGGATCAACTTGAACACCGGTGTAACAGGAAGGAAGGCTACCACAACTGCAGAGCATAAACCATGCACACAAAGCCTCCAGGTGGCCGGAAGAGGTCGCATATCGTCCATATACCCGAATATGAATATCACCGTCGCAGCTGTTGATATCAGTCTGAGTCCGTTTCCGGAATCAGGAAAAAAAAGGGAAAACAGCATGTAGCCAAGCCATATGACCACACCGGCCCCCCTTGGGGTAGATTTACTGTGGGTCTTTCTTCCTCCCGGCTCATCAATTATTCCAAACTGTCTTGAGACGGCGATAGAGAGCGGTGTAACCACAAGAGCCATAAGAAAAAACGTTATGAAAATAAACGGGTTCCCGACCATGTCAGAGGGGTTCTCTCATTTTTCAGGACAACTATCTAGTCCCGAAAAGCCTGTCGCCGGCATCTCCGAGGCCGGGTACAATATATCCGTGATCATTAAGATGGCTGTCCAGTGCGGCAGTATAAATATCAACATCCGGATGTTTTCCGTGGACCCTTGAAACTCCCTCAGGGGCCGCGATCAGACTCAGGAGAGAAATCTTGACCCCACCCTTCCTCTTGACAAGGTCGATCGCCGCGGAGGCGGATCCTCCCGTCGCAAGCATCGGGTCTACAATGATTATATCCCTCTCACCTATATCTCCGGGGAGTTTGCAATAATATTCTACCGGTTCAAGCGTTTCGGGATCACGATAAAGGCCCACGTGTCCAACCTTTGCGTTGGGGATCAGTTGCAGGACCCCATCGACCATTCCGAGACCGGCCCTGAGTATGGGAACAATGGCGATTTTTTTCCCGGACAGCGAAAATGCCGTTGTCCGGGTTATGGGCGTTTCTACCTCCACCGGCTCGAGAGGGAGATTCCTTGTAGTTTCATAAACCATTAATCCCGCAATCTCCTGGACAAGTTCGCGAAAAACCTTGACAGAGGTGGTCTTGTCCCTGATCATCCCGAGTTTGTGCTGGATAAGGGGATGATCGAAGGTGACAAGCCGGGGTGATACTTCCTTTCCTGCATTACTCATGTTTTCCATCTCGAAGGAACATATCTTATCGATCCGGTTCCTGTGTCTTCCACCTTCAAAATCCTGGGATAGCCACTCTTTTACGATCTTCAATGCTCTTTCGCAGTCAGTCTTCCTTCCGCCCAGACCCAGAATGTTGGCATTGTTGTGCCTTCGGGCAAAGCGTGCAGTATCCTCGTCATAAGCAAGAGCTGCCCGAACCCCGGGGATCTTGTTGGCAGCCATGACCATACCGATGCCGGTCCCGCAAACCAGTATTCCCAGATCGAACTCTCCCGAAGAGACCCTTTTCCCGACATCAAAGGCTGCATCCGGGTAGTCGTATGGATCTTCGGCGTTGGCTGCACCGAACTCCCCAACCGAAAATGATGTGCTTTCGATAAGAAAAGAGGCTATGCATTTTTTCAGGGAATATCCGGCATGATCGGAACCCAGAGCGATTCGCATTTTTTGTCCTCCAGTCATTTGTATCTTATGTTTTTCGTATGATAGCATGTTCCGCCTTCAGGAATGACGGATTGATCCTCTCCTTCGAACTTCTCAGGATGAGAGGATGTTAGACAAGATTTCCTCTGTAACCCTGTAGGGATCGTTCCTTCTGGCTGCAATGTCTTCAAGGATATGGGATGATATTTTTTTGTCCCACGCCTTTTCGGCCACCTTTGCTATCTCTCTCCTGAGGATCTCCTCTACTTCGAGCCTTAGCCTGTCAAACTTTCTTTTTTTGCCTTCTCCGGAACTCTCCAGATAATTCCTGTGGTTTTCGATGGCACCATAAGCCACGTCCACTCCATCGCCTATTTCAGCTATAGTCGGAATGACAGGAGGCCTCCAGGGTTTATCTCCCAGCAGATCCAGCATTATGTTTACTTCCCTGACAATTCTTTCGTACCCTTCCCTGTCAGCCTTGTTAACAATAAAAATATCGGCGATCTCCATTATACCTGCCTTCATTATCTGAATATCATCACCCATGCCCGGAACAAGTACGAGAGCGACTGTATCAGCGATCTTCATGATATCTATCTCCGATTGCCCCACTCCCACCGTCTCGATAAGAACTACATCCTTTCCGCACGCATCCATGATCAATGCAGCCTCGTAAGTGGCCCTGCTAAGGCCTCCAAGGGAACCCCTTGTCGCCATGCTCCGGATAAACACATTTGCTCCGGGAGTGTGGTTCTGCATTCTAAGCCTGTCTCCTAGGACCGCTCCACCGGAAAAAGGGCTTGATGGGTCCACGGCTATAACCCCCAGGTCGTGGCCCGAAGCAGTAATTCCGTTGATCAGTTTGTCAAGGAGAGTGCTTTTACCTGCCCCGGGGCTTCCAGTGACTCCAATGATATGAGCCTTGCCCGAATGGGGATAGACAGATTTCATGACATCTGTTGCCCCTGGTGCCTCATTTTCCACAAGGGTGATCAGCCTTGCCATTGAACGCTGGTCTCCTCCCAGGGCTTTTCCGACTATTTTATCCAAGATAAAAACAATCCTTTCATGAAAAGTTCGGGGCTGGAAGCATGTGGTTTCTTATAGCCTTCAGTTTCTTTTGAGAAATTCGATACCGGCAAATGCATAAAGCGCCAGAGTGATCGCCGCGGCGAACATAAATCCCAGAAGAGTCCTCAGGTAGGTTACCCACATAATACCTCCGGGCCATTTTCCTGATGATATGTTCACGATCATTCTGGAAATGAAAAGACACGCCAGAAACAGTCCCAGCGCTGAAAGAGCCTGAATATTCGCAACAGGCACCTGACAATTCCCCCGTTTCGATATGATTTCTTTTCGATTCTGTATTGTAACAGTAAAAACGCAGAAGGGGCTTGGTTCGAATTTTTCAATCCATCAAGCCGTTGTGCGCGCAAAAAAAAGGCCGCCTTATAAGGCGGCCTTCCGGTCAATAACAAATTCAGGCAAGGCCGATCTTTTCCCCTGCCGATCTCTGCGGCATCTGTATCTGTTTGAGGATGGCAATAGCAACCTCAAGAGCCCTCTTGCCATCCATTATCCCTACAAGGGGCTGTCTGCCTTCTCTGACACAGGTTACAAAATGCTGGAGTTCAAGTTTCAGAGGCTCCCTCTTGGGAAAAACTGGATGTTCGATAACCTCTACAAGGCCACATTCCTTTTCCTGTATACATCTATGTATAGAAACGTCCTGAGTTTCGTAATTGATTGTAACAAATCGCTCCGGCTCCATAATTTCAAGCTGCCTGAGGCGCCTCTCCGAAACACGGCTGACAAGAATCTGTGCGAGGGCCCCGTTCTCGAATGAAATCTGCGCGGATGCAATGTCCTCGAAAGAAGATCTGATGGACCTGCCCATGGCGGAAATATTCGAGATCTCCGAGTGAACAAGAGAAAGAATAATATCAATATCATGGATCATAAGATCGAGAACAACGCCCACATCGTTGATGCGGGAACTGAAGGGCCCGATCCTTCTGGACTGAAGGAAAAGTGGCGCCTTGATAATGTTCCTTACATGCTGAACCGCACTGTTGAAACGCTCAATGTGCCCTACCTGAAGGACAAGGTTATGTGTTGCAGCAAGTTTCAAAAGTTCTTCAGCCTCTTCTACCGTAGAGGTCACAGGTTTCTCGATAAGAACATGAACGCCGGAGGAAAGGGCCTTTTTAGCGGTTTCGTAATGATAGACCGTGGGGACCACAACGCTGACGGCATCCGGCCTGGCCTGGCTGTAAAACTTCTCTATATCCGAATAATAAGGTACACGAAGAAGTTCCCCCACCGCTGCAGCCCTATCAGGGTTACTGTCAACAATCCCGACTACATCCGTATTGAGAAGTTCCGTATAAACTCTTGCGTGATGATACCCGAGATGACCGACCCCGATAACCCCGACACGAACCGGGTCCATTAATATCCCTCCCGCGAAAACGATTGCGGAAATATGATAACCCCGCTTTAAACATTTTCCCACCAGAAAGGTTGTTTGTGGTAACTGGAATACAATCTCGCCAGAAGGAGAGATCTTGCATTCCGGTCACCCTTTCTGTAGGAAAAACAAAGAGGGTGAGAACATGATGTACATATTCCGGTATCGGTTATATTGTTTATGGGTATTCCCATGTCATATAATTGTGTAATAATAGCATTACGGAGATCAAAATAAACCCTGCCATTCTCAACTCTGAAGGAGTCACCGGGAAGGCACGCCATGGCTCTCATGGTCGAGGGATCTTCCAGACTTCTGCTATAGCAGCATCCTCCTATGCCAGGTCCGATCCAGGCATGACACTCTTCGGCCCTGGCCATTCCCACGGTGGATAACAATTTCCGAAGTCCTTTTGAAACCGCACACCTGCACGTTCCGGCAAAACCGGAATGAACAAGGAGACACCAGTCAAAAGGTTTTTCAGAAACAACTATCACCGGGAAGCAGTCGGCAAACCTGAGACTGCCCCATATACCACTGCGGGAAATAAATACCGAATCCGCCTCCGGTCTGGCCGGCAGGGACCAAATAGGGATCGCGTCTATCACGGCGGTCCCGTGTCTCTGAATTGGGGCTACAACCAATTCTTTTTCAGATTTCTCAAACAGCAGTTCCGCAGCTTTTTCCGGAGAGCCTTCAGCCCCGACTGTAATTGGGCCCCTGAGAAAAAGGGTCAAAGACATCCTGACTCCCATGTCACCAGGAGGAAGGAATTTGATTAGTGAGTGTTTGTCAATATTAAACAGTTCCCATGTTCTTTTCCCAGGGGTCAAAAGGAATCCCCTTTCAGGTTATCGACACAATTGTTTTTTGACTTCTCCAACAAGGAAGAGACTACCGCAGCAGAGTATCCTTCCGGCAAATCCATATGCTTTTTCAATGGCTTTCATGGGTTCCTCCTCAACGTCAAGGAAGGTTTCTGTATTCATTGTTCTGGCCATATCAAGAAGATTCCAGGGGTTTGCGGACCGCGCCGTACCCGGGACTGAGGTAAAAACAACGAAGGGGAAGTTCTCTACAATTTTCCTGATCATTCCCTGCAAATCCTTGTCTTTCATGGCCGCGAAGACCACGGCGCAATTATTGGAATAACCGCAAAGTCGAAGAGTCTCTGTTGTCCCAGCAACACCTTCAAGGTTATGTCCCCCGTCCAGAATAAGTTCTCTCCCCCGAAAGGAGACTTTTTCCAGTCTGCCGGGCCAATCAGTTGAGGAAAGACCGCTTTTTACAGTTGACAGGTTAATTCCGGAATATTTATCAGCCAAACCCAGGGCCGCCAGAATGGCCGTCCTGGCATTTTCCAATTGAAATATTCCACCCAGTGATGTCGTAAATCTTCCCAGTTCCATATTCCCTGTTGCCAAAAGGAAAGAGTTCCTGTCTACTCCAGTCTCAGGGTCCTTGATACAGGCCTCTCTGGAAGCAACAAGACCCTTGTTGGAGATCCTTTCGCAAAGCTGGTCATATCTGGACTCCAGGTCACTGTTACCGCCAGAGAAAACGCTGATCCCTCCCGGCCTGAGAACCAGAAATTTTTCCATTGCTATGGCCCCCAGATCGGGGCCCAGAAATTCCGAGTGGTCCATCCCGATGGTGGCAATAACTGACATAACGACACCTTTCAAAATGTTGGTGGCATCTAGGCGCCCACCCATACCGGCCTCAACGATGGCAATATCAGGAGCATATCTGGCTATAGAATGAAAAGCAGCTGCTGTAAGAACCTCGAAATAGGTCGGTCTGTTCTTCTGGTCAAAATTGGATCTGACAGCAGAACAAACTTCTTTGACGGAATCAAGAAAAATCTCTTTTGAGGACAGAATTCCACAAAAGCGGATCCTCTCGGTAATATCCACCAGGTGCGGGCTGGTGTACAGACAGGTCCTGTAACCCGCTTTCAGAAATACGGATTCCAGCATCGCCGATATCGAACCCTTGCCGTTAGTGCCTGCAACATGAACTGCCTGGAATTTTCTCTCGGGATTTCCAAGTGCAGACATAAGACGGGCCATCCTCGAAAGCCCCGGGCATATCAGCGGACTGGAAACATTTTGAAGCAAATTTTCGATTTCGTTCAGATTATCTCTCAATACTCATATTCCCCGTCAGTTCTACTGCCTCGACAGGCTTTCTATATTTCTTTCGATAAGGAGGATCTTCTCCTCCGAAGCGGAGACCCTGGCTTTTTCCTTTTCTACAATCTCAGCCGGCGCCCTCGAAATAAAGGAGCTGTCCGACAGTTTTGCTGTTGATCTTTCGAGGTCTTTTTTAGCTTTTACAAGTTCGCCCTCGAGTCGTGTTACCTCCGATCCTGCATCAAGAAGATCACCGGCAACCAGGAAAACTTCCCCGAAACCGCAAACAGCCATGAGAGATCTGGGTGGTCTTGTCGATCCCGGCGGGTTAACACGAAGACCAGCGGTTCTTACCAGAAGACAGAACAGGTCTGCGTTGTTGCCCAGAACTTCAGCCGAAACCCCGGCTTTATCGGAGAGGTTGATCACAACTTCCCTGATCTCCTGCTGCGGGTGCATCCGTGCTTCTGCCCTGAGATTTCTTGCATTTCTTACCGCTTCCTGGAATATCTCCATCTCGTCGACAGAACTGGATCCTCCGGGGATATGTTTCGGTACAGGCCATTCTTCTTTCTCGATAAAATCATTGCCAAATCCAAATTTATCCCAAAGTTCCTCTGTAAGGAATGGTATAAAGGGGTGAAGCAACCTGAAAATATTCGAAAAAACCAGTTCAAGAACGGCCCTTGCAGCCAGGCCCCGCTCTTCCCCTTCGTCTCCCCTGAGGGATGGCTTCGCCATCTCAAGATACCAGTCGCAAATCTCGTTCCAGACGAACTGATAGAGGGAACGGGCGGCCTCACCATAAAAATACCCGTCCAGATCCCTGGTGACATTTTCCGTCACCACCGCAAGCCTTTCAAGGATCCAGCGGTCATGAGTTCTCAAAGCCGTTCCTTCCTTGAAAGGATCGCACTTTTCTCCATCCAGGTTGGCGAGGGCGAATTTACTGGCATTCCATATCTTGTTCATGAAAAGCCTGTAAACCTCTATTCTCTCTGGACCGAGGAATATATCCCGCCCTTGAACCGTAAGAGCCGCAAGTGTCATCCTTAATGAGTCGGATCCGGATTTTTCTATGATCTCAAGGGGATCTATAACATTCCCCCTGGATTTGCTCATCTTCTGACCATGTTCATCTCTCACCAGGGCATGAATATATACATCAGTAAAAGGCTCCTTGTCCATAAAACGAAGCCCCATCATGATCATTCTGGCAACCCAGAAAAAGAGAATGTCGAAACCGGTTACGAGAAGACTCGTAGGGTAGAAAGTTTCAAGTTCTTTAGTCTTGTCCGGCCAGCCCAGTGTCGAAAAAGGCCACAGGGCACTGCTGAACCATGTATCGAGTACGTCTTCGTCCTGGCATATTCTGGAGCTTCCGCAGGCTTCGCAGGCTGTCGGGTCTTCCTCGGAAACTGTCAAATGGCCGCAGTCTGAGCAAGTCCAGGCCGGAATACGGTGTCCCCACCACAATTGTCTTGAAATACACCAGTCACGAATGTTTTCCATCCACATATTATATGTACTCTCCCACTGGGAGGGCACAATGTTGATCCTTCCGTCACGAACGGCCTCGATCCCCGGCTTTGCGAGGGGCTCAGCTCTGACGAACCATTGTTCCGAAAGATAGGGCTCGACGATGCAATCACAACGATAGCAATGTCCGATTGCATTATCATGTTCCTCTATCTTTTCAAGAAGATCTTCCTTCTCGAGAACATTTACCATTCTGGTTCTTGCCTCAAAACGATCCAGTCCGGCAAAAGGTGCTCCGGCCGCTTCATTCATGACCCCATGCTCATCGATAACCTGGATCGCTTCAAGCCCGTGCCTGTTGCCAACCAGAAAATCGTTTGGGTCGTGGGCCGGTGTTATCTTGACAAGCCCAGTACCAAAGGCAGGGTCGACCATGTTATCCTCGATAACCGGGATTACTCTCCCGGTAACAGGGACTTTAACAAATTTTCCTGCCAGAGACGAGTTCTTTTCGTCACGGGGGTGAACCGCTATAGCAACGTCACCGAGTATCGTCTCCGGTCTGGTGGTCGCCACAACAAGATATCCTTCCTCACCTTCAAGGGGATATCTCACATGGAACAGTTTTCCTTTTTCCTCGTGATGCTCGACCTCGAGATCAGACAGGGCAGTCTGGCACCGGGGACACCAGTTAATTATGTACTTGCCCCTGTAGATAAGTCCTTCCTTGTAGAGTCTTACAAAAACAGATCTGACGGCCCGGGAAAGGCCATCATCCATTGTGAATCGTTCTCTTTCCCAGTCGCACGAGGCTCCAAGACGCTTGAGCTGATTTATGATCCTGCTTCCGTACTCCTTCTTCCACTCCCAGATCTTTTCGACAAAGGCATCTCTCCCAAGATCATGCCTGGAGATCCCTTTGCCAGCGAGGTTCTTTTCCACAACATTCTGGGTGGCGATCCCCGCATGGTCGGTTCCCGGAAGCCAGAGGACGTTTTTGCCTTTCATTCTCATGTACCTGCAGGAAATATCCTGCAGTGTATTGTTCAGTGCGTGTCCCATGTGCAGTGACCCTGTGACGTTGGGAGGAGGGATGACGATACAGTATGAGGGTTTTTGACTCCCCGCGTCTCCACGAAAAAGTCCGCCCTCAGTCCATCGTTCGTACCACTTTTCCTCGATGGGCCCGGGGTCGTATGATTTACCGAGAGTCTTTCCGTCAGTTGCCATGATAAAATAACGCCTCCTTGGCTGCCTGTGATACCAATTTTCTAATAATTTCAATCGAAATTATGGATGAGCGAGGCTAATTTATTCCAGCGAGTCCAGGTATGATTCGAGAAAAAGATGGAACTCGCCGGTTCCCCAACCCTTCTCCATCGAAACAAGAATAGGTTCGGATACGGAAGAAAAAGACTTTGCAGAATACCGGGCTTTCAGCCGAGCCCAGTTGCCCCTGGATAATTTGTCGATTTTTGTATATACCACCTGAACAGGAACACCTGTCTTCTTTATCCACTCCTGGAACAGGATATCGTTATCCAGCATTCCATGCCTGAAATCCACCAGATGAACCAACAGGACGAGGGATTCTCGCCCTTGCACATACTCTCCGATAAGATCACCCCAGGCTTTTCTTTCTTCCTTCGCACGCCTGGCAAAACCAAAACCCGGAAGATCCACAAGAGTAAAACCCTTTTTTCGTTCCACCCTGTAAAAGTTTATGCTTCTGGTCTTGCCCGGGGTCGAACTGACATGGGCAAGCCGAGTCTGGATTATCCCATTAATAAAGGTCGATTTCCCTACGTTCGACCTTCCCGCAAAGGCAATTTCCGGCAGGAAGGGTTCGGGAAATTGCTTGCTGTTAAAGGATGTAGCCATTATCTCTGCTTTATACTTTCCCTGGGGCATCCGTTCCACCATCATCCAGGGCACTGCGGAAAACATCATCCAGTTTATCGACAAACAACAGGTTCATCCCCTTGAGCACCCATCCCGGCATCTCCTTTGTTTCCATTCTGTTATCCGCTGGAAGAATCACGTTGAAGACACCATATCTTTTGGCAGCAAGAATCTTTTCCCTGATGCCTCCGACAGGCAGGACTTCTCCGCGAAGTGTCACCTCACCAGTCATGGCAAGTCCGCTTCGAACGGGTATTCCGGAAAGGGCAGAATAAATTGAAACAGCAAGGGTAATACCCGCTGATGGTCCATCTTTGGGTATGGCCCCCTCAGGCACATGAACGTGTATGTCGGTCTTGTCCCAATCGATGGAAGAGATACAAAGATCACCGGCGTGGGCCTTCAGGTAACCCAGGGCTGTCTGGCCGGATTCCTGCATTATATCGCCGAGGTTGCCTGTAAGAAGGATTTTACCCTTGCCAGTTATCATTGCGCTTTCGATGACAAGGATATCTCCACCCGTCTCCGTCCAGGCCAGCCCGATAGCGGCACCTCTCTGACTGGAAGAAGGGAGATGCACTCCGCCCAGGTGCCTGGGAACTCCCAGCAGGGAAACAAGGCTGGATACCCCGACGCTGAAGCTTTTTTTGCTATTTTTGTTTTTCTTTTCTTCGGATTCGACAATCTTTCTTGTGATCTTGCGGGCGATCCTGGAAATTTTTCTTTCCAGTTCCCTTACCCCTGCCTCGCGAGTATAGTCGGAGATTATCCGGGCCAGCGAGGAGTTTGTGAATGATATCTGTTCGCCTTTAAGGCCATGTTCCTGAAGAACTTTGGGAATAAGGTGCCTTCGGGCGATCTGGATCTTCTCTTCGTTAACGTAACCAGGGAGCCTGATGACCTCCATCCTGTCCAGAAGCGGTTTGGGAATGGTGTGGGTGCTGTTGGCCGTGGTTATGAACAGAACACTGCCAAGATCGTAGGGAACTTCCAGAAAGTGGTCAGTAAATGCGTTATTCTGTTCCGGGTCCAGGACCTCAAGGAGAGCGGAGGCCGGGTCTCCCCTGAAATCAAGGCCTATCTTGTCGATCTCGTCGAGAAGCATGACCGGATTCGACGTACCGGCCTGCCTCATTTTCTGGATTATCCTGCCCGGAAGGGCTCCGATATATGTCCTTCTGTGTCCTCTTATCTCAGCCTCGTCCCTTATTCCACCAAGGGACATGTTAACGAATTTTCTGCCCGTCGCCCTTGCTATGGAGCGCCCGAGAGAAGTCTTCCCGACTCCCGGAGGACCTGTAAAGCAGAGAACCTGTCCCTTCAGCCTGCTTCCGGCATTTTTCCTGACAGCAAGGTACTCGAGAATTCTTTCCTTTGCATCTTCCAGAGCGTAGTGATCCTCATCAAGAACTTTTGATGAAAGAGTCACATCCACACTGTCCCTCGTCCTTTTCCTCCATGGAAGGCTCGTCATCCAGTCCAGATAGGATCGGACCACGGTAGCCTCGGCGGACATGGGGGGCATTTTACCCAGACGGTCAAGTTCATGAAGGGCCTTCTTTCGAACGTCCTCGGGCATCCTTGAAGTGTTTATCTGCTCTCGGAATGCCTCCATTTCGGAAAAATCTTCTCCCTGACCAAGTTCATCCTGAATAACCTTCAACTGTTCCCTCAGGTAATATTCTTTCTGACCCTTCTCCATCTCCTGCCTGACCCTGTCATGTATGGATCGTTCCATCTCCAGCAGCTCAACTTCGCGGAGGAGGATCTTGAGTATCATTTCCATCCTCTGGGGTATATCAGAAGCTTCAAGTATCTGTTGCCTTTCGGCTATTTTTACGGTGAGATGGGAAGCCACAAGATCCGATATCTGACCAGAGTCCTCCAGGGAAGAAACGGACATCATGACTTCAAGAGGAATCTTGGGATGAAGTGTAACGTATCTTTCAAACTGGGCGAGGAGGGTCCTTCCTAGAGCCTCCGTTTCTGGCCCGGCGGGAATTGATGATCCTTTAAGGGGTTCGATCTCGGCGAAAAAGGTATCATTCTCCAGAGCCACTGAATTTATTGCAGCACGTGATATGCCTTCCACAAGGACTTTTGTAGTACCGTCAGGCAGACGAAGCATCTGGATTATGGTTGTAACCGTCCCGGCACCGTAAATATCCTCGGGCTCCGGATCCTCGACTGACATTTCCTTCTGTGCTACCACAAGAAGGGTCTTTTCATGCAGCATTGCCTCTTCCAGAGCCTTGAGCGACCGGGGTCTTCCAACAAAAAGGGGAACTATGACACCCGGGAATAGAACAAGGTCACGAACAGGAAGAAGGGGCAACATTTTTCTTTCGGAGTTTTCTTCCAGAACCAACTAGGCGACCTCCCCATCTCTCGCATAATCCAGAACCGGAGGTTCTTTCCCTTCGATCATTCCGTCGGTCACAACCACTTTTGAAAGTCCGTCGTTCCTCGAGGGGAGTTCATACATCAGATCAAGCATGGCTGACTCCATAATTGACCGCAAGGCCCTCGCACCGGTGTTTCTTTCGCAAGCTTTCCTGGCTATGGCCGCCAGAGCCTCCGCCGTGAATTCAAGTGTAACGTTCTCCATCCTGAATGCTTTCTGATACTGCCGGACAAGAGCGTTTTTAGGTTCGGTCAGTATTCGTACAAGGGCCTTTTCATCAAGACCTTCAAGGGCAGTCGTTACAGGGACCCTCCCGACAAATTCCGGTATGAAACCAAAAGCCATAAGGTCATCAGGCTGTACGTCCTTCAGCACCCTGAAACGGTTTTTTTTCTCGTTTCTGGACACCTGGCCTCCAAAACCTATGATCTTTCTGTTCATCCTTCGGGAAATAATGTTCTCCAGACCATCGAAAGCACCTCCACAGATAAAGAGGATATTTTTAGTATTGATCTGGATGAACTCCTGGTGGGGATGTTTTCTCCCGCCCTTGGGAGGAATGTTTGCCTCAGTACCCTCCAGGATCCTCAAAAGGGCCTGTTGTACCCCTTCTCCGGAAACATCCCTTGTAATTGATGCCGATTCGGATTTCCTGCAGATCTTGTCAATTTCGTCAAGATAGATGATCCCTCTCTCAGCTGCAGCAATATCGTAATCTGCGGCCTGGAGGAGCCTGACAAGGATATTCTCCACGTCCTCCCCAACATAACCCGCCTCTGTAAGGGTCGTGGCATCCGCCATGGCAAAGGGGACCCTGATCGTCCTGGCAAGGGTTTCGGCAATGAGAGTCTTACCTGATCCGGTTGGCCCTATAAGGAGGACATTGCTTTTCTGCATCTCAAGATCGTCTTCAATACCACAGGCTATTCTCTTGTAATGATTGTAGACCGCTACCGAAACAACCTTCTTGGCCTGCTCCTGGTCGATCACATACTGATCGAGTTGTTCCTTGATTTCCACCGGTTTGGGAAGATCCCTGAATTCTTTCTCAAATGGCACGGGAAGAGATTTGCCGTCTTCGTTCTCTCTGAGAATGAGGTTGCAAAGGTTGACGCACTCGTTGCATATATATACACCAGGTCCGGCGATGAGTTTTGTTACCTCATCCTGGCTTTTACCGCAAAATGAGCACCTGGCTTCACGTTTTGTCTTTCTTGATCCGTTTCCGGTTGTCCCTGTCAATTGTTTCCCCCCCCTTGTTACAAATGGTTCCGGATTTTTCCAATAATCCAGGGCCATATTACTTCAATTTTACCCCTGGGTGAACAAAAAGGGAGCGCCTGTAGGAGCTCCCTTTTCCGGGCGCATATGTTATTTTATCCCTTGAAGGGATTTTACCTTTGGGCGATCACTTTATCAATGATCCCGTACGACACAGCCTCTTCGGCAGACATAAAGAAATCCCTGTCTGTATCGGCACTGATCTCGCTTTCTGTCTTGCCGGTGTGAGAGACAAGTATTTCATGGATACGATCCTTAAGCCTCATTATTTCCCTTGCATGTATCTGTATGTCCACTGCCTGACCCTGGGTTCCGCCGAGGGGCTGATGAAGCATGATCCTCGAGCTGGGAAGGGCGATCCTTTTTCCCTTGTCCCCGCCTGCCAGAAGAACGGCGGCCATGCTTGCGGCCTGACCAACGCAGATCGTGGAAATGGGACACTTGATGTATCGCATAGTATCGTAGATAGCGAGTCCCGACGTGATAACGCCCCCAGGGCTGTTGATATAGATATTGACGTCCTTGTCCGGATCCTCGCTTTCAAGGAAAAGAAGCTGAGCGACAACAAGGTTGGACAAATGATCGTCTATGGCGTCGCCAATGAATATGATCCGGTCTTTCAAAAGCCGACTATAGATATCGTAGGCTCTTTCTCCCCGGCCTGTCTGTTCAATAACCATCGGGATAAACATCAGGCTTTTGCCTCCTCATGGTCAACCATAATCTCTTCCTCCTGGATCTCTGCCTTTTCAAGTATTCTCGCCACAGTCTTGCGGATCCTTACTTTGTGGATCAGTTCAGAAAGATCCTTGTTTTTTTTGAGATAAAATTGCCGCATCTGATCCACGTCGACCCTGAAAGACTCCGCCATATTCGCAATTTCAGTTTCGATATCACCTTTTTCGATAATGATATTTTCCTTATCGGCGACAGCCTCCATAACAAGGCTTCTTTTCACAATGTTCGCGGCGCTTTCCTCGGCATCTTTTTCGATAAATTCCATTTCAAGACCGTTGGCTGAAATGTACTCCTCCAGTTCCTTTCCAGTCTTGTTTTTGATGTTATCTCTGATCTGTTTAAGGTTTTCCTCTTTCTGTATTTTCACTAGACTTTCAGGAATATCAACCTCGGAGCTCGCGGCTACCGCCTCAATGGCATTGTTCTCCGTCAATTCCCTGCAATCACGATCAAAATTATCCTGAATACCTTTGGCTACCCTTTCCCTGAAGGCCTCGGCAGTGGTATCTTTCTCGCCGGTGATCTTCTCGAAAAATTCAGCCCCAAGTTCGGGAAGGACCTTTTCGGAAACCGAAAGAATCTTCATCCGGTAAAGGGCCTTTTTCTCCTCTTCTTCACCCTCCGCCTTGAGCATTACTTCCGCCTCAACCTCATCACCAGCATTTTTCCCTTCAAGGGCAGTAGAAATTGCGGGGTCCAATGAATCAGAACCTATCTCCACCGCACCTTTCTGTTGCTTTTTATCACCTTCATCGAGGCTTTTCGTGTTTTTCTCAAGAACTACGCTGTATTCCAGTTCCACAATATCACCATTATGGGATGACCTGTCTGATACAGGCAAGGATGAAGCATGTCTCTCCCTCATACGTTCGATCGCCTCATCGACCATGGGATCCGTAACCTTGAAGGTTTTGGCAATCACCTTGACAGTGTCCAGTTCAGGAAGTGTGACCTCGGGTCTCACCTCGAATGTTGCCGTGATCCTGAGAGGGCTTTCAGCCTCTAACGTGTTTATCTCAAGGGATGGTTCAGCGATCAGGTCAAGTTCGTATTCTTTGACAACTGAGTCGAGATATTCCGGAAGCATTTTCTCAATTGCCTCGGTTCTTATGTAATCCATTCCGAGATGCAGTTCAAGGACCTTTCTGGGAACCTTCCCTTTCCTGAACCCCTTTATGTTGGCTTTCGCCCTGAGTTCTTCTGTGGTCTCTTCTATTCTCTTCGCCATTGTCTCTTCCTGAACCTCAATAAGGATTTTAACCTTGTTCTTTTCCTGGGAGATTATCTCCGATCTCAAATTACGACAGCCCCTTCCGAATATCCTTCTTGTTAAGATATTTCTTTTTCCACTAAAAAGGAGAACCCCCTGGCGACTCCAAGGGGTTCCCTTCGAGAAATGCTTCTTTAAAGACGCCTTGAATGCTGGTGCGAGAGAGGGGACTCGAACCCCTATGCCGTAAGGCACTGGATCCTAAGTCCAGCGTGTATGCCAATTCCACCACTCTCGCAGATAAAATGGTGGGTCATACAGGAATCGAACCTGTAACCCCCTGATTAAGAGTCAGGTGCTCTGCCAGTTGAGCTAATGACCCGCTACGACTATTTTATCACAGGATACCAACAAGGAACAAAAAATGGTGGGCCATACAGGAATCGAACCTGTAACCCCCTGATTAAGAGTCAGGTGCTCTGCCAGTTGAGCTAATGGCCCATTTTTCACGATACATGGCGCGCCCGGCAGGATTTGAACCCGCGACCAACGGATCCGAAGTCCGACGCTCTTTCCACTGAGCTACGGGCGCATTTTTTAAAAATGGGGTGAGCGAGGGGAATTGAACCCCCAACCTCTGGAGCCACAGTCCAGCGCTCTGACCAATTGAGCTACGCCCACCATGTAACACCCGAAAAATAATGGCGCGCTTGGCAGGAGTCGAACCCGCGACCTACGGATTAGAAGTCCGTTGCTCTATCCAACTGAGCTACAAGCGCAACAGTAAATATTGCCATAAATGGAGCGGGAAACGGGATTCGAACCCGCGACCTACGGCTTGGAAGGCCGTCGCTCTACCAACTGAGCTATTCCCGCATTGTTCAACTATTTTGGCCTTTCCTATGGTCGGGGCGAAAGGATTCGAACCTTCGACCCCCTGCTCCCAAAGCAGGTGCGCTAACCAGACTGCGCTACGCCCCGAATTAATTTCCCGGATCAGCCAGAACCTCAAAAACTGGTGGAGCTGGGGGGAATCGAACCCCCGGCCTCTTCCGTGCGAAGGAAGCGCGCTCCCGCTGCGCCACAGCCCCTTTTCCAAGTGACGGCGATAATTCTAGAGATGGAACGGAGTGTTGTCAAGGCAAATCAGCTCTTACATGATAAATATATTGCCATGAACGGATTTTCTGCACAGAGGGTAAAATATGTCCTGTGAACCGGGAAAGTGTTTTCTCACCAATTCATTTACAGGAGAACAAAGATGCCTCTAGCACCGGAACTTTTTAACGAGATCCGAACATCATTGGCCGAAAGGTTTTCAGGCAGGATCTGCTCCTCTTTCGATTCCGGGTCATCGTGGTTTTCGCTGACCTTCAGACCCTCCGGAGAAAACCTGTTTTTTTCTTGGAGTGACTCATTTCAGGGTATCTGCACAGCAAGCCGGGAACAGGTTTCTTTTCTTTCAGCCTCGGACAGGAACAATCCCCTGATCAGGGATGTTCTGAACAAGTATTTTCAAAACTCCCGTCTTGAAAAAGTTTCCCGGAGTAAAGGAGACCGGATCCTTATTCTGGATTTCAGGAAAATGGTTGGTGCAGGGATCGGGGTGGGTTCGACGATCGTTGCCGAATTCGCAGGAAGAGCTCCCAACGTGATCTTTCTCAGGGATGACGGAACTGTAATTGAATCCGCACGATCAGTATCATCTGGAGGCTATGATTCTCTGCGTTATCGTCCAGGGGGACCCTATCTTCAGCCGGATCCCTTTATCGGCAGGGAACTATCAGATTCTTGTGACCCATCCATTTTTTTCTCTCTTGACAGTCTGTCAGGATACGGGAAAAAAGCCGGCGAAGCCATAAACAATTCCTGGCATCATTATACTTTGTCCTCCTGGAAAAGTTTCTTTATGACTTCACAATACGTAAGAAAGCCGGGGGAGAGATCTTCGGCAATTATCCAGTCTCTGAACGGCGTTCTTTCTGTTTTTCCGATCCAGACCATTAATGGAGAACGGGCCGGTGAAGATCTTCTCCGAACTCTAGGTAAGTTTGTTGTTGAACCCCTTTTCCATGATTTTTTTAAACATAAAAAAAGAAGATATATTTCCCAAATAAAAAAATCCATCTCAAGACTGAGATCACTTGGAAAAGGTTACCGAAACCTGATGGAACAATCTTTGAAAGCTGAAGAATACAAACTTGCCGGAAATCTCCTCTTGACCTGGAAAAAAAGAGTCCCAAAGGGTGCCAGCTCTGTTTCTCTCCCCCTGTGGAATGACAATGGAGGGGACACAGTGATACCGGTGGACCCGTCAAAAACTGTTTCCGCCAATGCCCAGGATTATTTTCGTAAATTCAGGAAATACTCCGTTGATCCCGAAAAAATTGAAAAAAAACTTGATGAGGTCATTTCAAGAGAAAATGATCTTGCCGCATTAATGTCACGAATTCAAAACGCCCCCGACCCTGGGGAGCTTTCAGTTCTGGCAAGCGAATTGGAAGAGGCAACGGTAAGAACCAAAAACAGGAAATCCCATGGTCCGGTAAAGGTCTACGACCTGCCAGGAAACCAGATACTGGCTGGTTCAAGTGCCAAGGGCAACAGAAAAGTTACCTTTATTCTTGCTGACGGCGATGATCTGTGGTTTCACGCAAGGGGGGTCCCCGGAGGCCATGTAATTCTGAAAAAAACAATTGCCGGTGTTTTAGATGACGATATTGTTATTCAAATAGCGGCGTCAGTAGCGGCATGGCTTACAAGATCAAGGGAGGCAGAAAAAGTAGCGGTGGATTATACCTTCAGGAAATACGTGAGACCGATTCCGGGAACCACGGCAGAAGTTACATACAGTCGTTCCAGGACCATCACGGTCTCGCCTGTTCTCTGGAAAGAACATTTATCAGAAACTCCTTGAGTTCCGGATGCAGAAAGGACCGGAAATCCATCGTAAGTCCGCTTTTTGGGTGTTCAAAACCCAGGATCCATGAATGCAGGAAAACCCTGTCGAATTCCGCAAAATCCTTTTTTCTGGGAGCATAGAGTCTGTCGCCGACAAGGGGGCACCCGATATGCTTCATATGGACCCTTATCTGGTGTGTTCTGCCTGTCATTAGTCTGCAAGTAACAAGTGAAAAGCCCGCCCGGCACCAAATTGTGCGGTAAAGAGTTACCGCTTTTTTTCCGACGGGTGTTACAGCCATCCTGTATCGGTTCCTTGGATCACGACCGACCGGAAGATCTATTGTGCCTTCCCGTTTTTTCGGTTTGCCCCACACCAGAGCAAGGTAATCCTTCATCACCCTCCTTTCCTGGAAGGCCCTGGAAAGAAGTTCGTGCGCCTTTTCGTTCCTGGATACAACCATAAGGCCAGAAGTAGATCCGTCAAGCCTGTGAACTATCCCGGGCCTTTCCGTAGCCCCCATATCTCCTATTTCGGGAAATCTGTGAAGAAGACCATGAACAAGCGTCCCAGTCCAGTGTCCCGGTGACGGGTGAACGATAAGCCCTGCGGGTTTGTCTACCACGAGAAGATCTTCGTCCTCGTAAACTACGCCAAAAGTCACGGGCTCGGGACGGAGATCTGCCGTCTGCCTCGGTTCCACTCGAACGGTGATCTCCATCCCCTTTTTTACCAACATGGAGGATTTGGGGTTCCTTGGAGGAAAGAGGTTTACCTTTCCTTCCTTGACAAGGGACTGGATCCTGGATCTTGTTTTGTCCAGCTTCCATGCAAGAAAAAGGTCAAGCCTCTCTCCTTCGTTCTCCTCCCCCACTGTCAGCCTGTAAGTTTCTTCCGTTACAATAAACTCAGGCAATGTTTCACACCATTTTTCCCCGTTTCTGCATAACAGTTTACTGTGTAGCAGATCTTTCAAGTACTTCCCGGCATCTTGTACAGACCGAATCCCCGGAAACCCCGGGAGAAATCTTCCAGCACCTGGGGCATTTGTTTCCCGGAGCCTTCCTGACGAAAAACTCAAGACCCGTTTCCTGATCTTCCCAGATGTAACCCTCACCCTCAGGTTTTTCTCCAAAACGGAAAGAAGATACAATAACGAGAGTCTCCCAATCCTTTTCCGCAAGCATTGAAGAAGGATCCTTGTCTCCTTCCTTTGAAAGAGAGAACACTTCCGCATCCAGTGAATGGCCAATTATCCCTGTCGACCTGGCAGATTCAAGAGCACGGCAAATAGCTCCGCGCACATCAAGGATTTTTTCCCACCTGCTTTCGATATCTATGGCAGGAATGCTCTCGTCAATAACAGGCCAGGGTGCGAGAAAAACGCTTTCCTCAAGGGACGGGTCGATTTTTCTCATTTCCTGCCATATCTCCTCGGATGTAAAACTAAGAACTGGAGCCAGCATTCTTGTTAGTGCGCCCAGCATTATCCATATAACCGACTGGCAGCTCCTTCGCGCTTCTCCATCTTTCGACTCGGCATAAAGCCGATCCTTGCAGACATCCAGATATACGGCGCTCAGGTCATTCACACAAAAATGATGGATCATGTAGGTGGGAACATGAAATTCAAACTCGTCGTAACCCTTGGTAGCCCTTGATATGAGTCTTTGAACCCTTGAAAGTATCCACTGGTCCAGTTCCGGCATATCTTTGAAATCTGTCATGAGAGATGGGTCAAAACCCGCCAGATTACCAAGCATGAACCTTGCGGTGTTCCTGATCCTCCTGTAGGATTCCACAAGATTGGCAAGGATCTGGTCTGATATACGGACATCATTCCTGTAGTCCGTAGATGCGACCCAGAGTCGCAGTATGTCCGCCCCGAATTTTTCTATTATCTCCTGAGGGGCTATGACATTCCCGATCGATTTCGACATTTTACGCCCTTCACCATCCACAATGAATCCATGTGTAAGAACGGTCTTGAAAGGGGCTTTTTCCCTTGTCGCGACGGAAGTAAGAAGTGAGGTCTGGAACCATCCCCTGTGCTGGTCGCTTCCCTCAAGATAGAGGTCGGCTGGCCAGACCATTTCTGGTCTCGTTTCCAGGACAGCCACGTGACTGCATCCTGAATCGAACCATACATCCATGATGTCCGTTTCCTTCCTCAGTTTACTTCCCCCGCAATGAGGACAAAGGGAAAGGTCTCCCAATATTTCCGGTGGATCCAATCTCCACCAGGAGTTTGAGCCCTTTTCCCTGAAAAGAGCCTGCACTTTCCTGATCCTCTCGGGGTCAGCAACGACCTTCCCGCAAGACTCGCAGTAAAAGGTGGGGATGGGGACTCCCCAGATCCTCTGGCGGCTTATACACCAGTCGGATCGGTCCCGAACCATGTTGGAAATCCTTTCCTTTCCCCAACCAGGAACCCATGAAACGTTGTCTATCTCTTCCATGGCCTTGTTTCGGAAATCGTTCACAGAGACGAACCACTGTTCCGTGGCCCGGAAAATCACCGGTTTTTTGCATCTCCAGCAATGTGGATAGGAGTGCCGGATCTTTCCGCTTCCCAACAGCCTTCCGCTTTCTTTAAGGAGGGTCAGGATCTTTTCCGTGGCATCTTCAAGGGACATGCCCCCGACTATTTTTGTTTCGGGAAGGAAATATCCCCGGTCGTCTACAGGATTAAGGATTTCAAGACCGTACCTGATCCCGGTTTCAAAGTCTTCCACACCATGTCCCGGGGCTGTATGGACACATCCGGAACCCTGATCTGTCCCGACATAATCGGCCAGGGCAAAGGGGATGATCCTGTCCTCGTAAAAGGGGTGAACTGCCCTTGCGGATTCAAGTTCCTTTCCCTTTACGGAAAAAACCGGTTCTTCAAAATTGATTCCTGTTTCAGCGGAGACGCGGGCTACCATTGCCTTGGCCATGATATAGATCTTGTTGCCGGAGGGAACAAAAACATATTCCAGTTCCGGGTGAACAGCCACGGCAAGGCTTGCGGGAAGCGTCCAGGGTGTGGTGGTCCATACGAGTACAAAACACTCCCTGCCTCCGGCGGCATCGTTGAAAAATGATTTGCCACAGTCCTCCATGGGGTAGGCAACAAAGATGGAATGGGAGGTTTCGTCCTCATACTCAATTTCCGCTGCAGCAAGGGCTGTCTGACAATCAATGCACCAGAAGACCGGCTTTCGGCCCTTGTAGACAAGACCTTTTTCCATCATGTCTGCAAATACTCCAACCTGGGCAGCCTCATACTCCGGTTTGAAAGTAATATACGGGTTGTCCCAGTCACCCAGAACACCCAGTCTTTTGAATTCCTTCCGTTGAATATCCAGGAACTTTTCTGCGTATTTCTGGCAGTGCTCCCTGAGTTCAACGGGGTCTATCGAATCTTTAGTTTCCTTCTTTTCACGCAGGACGTGGAGCTCGATCGGCAGTCCGTGGGTATCCCATCCCGGCAGATAGGGAGATCTGAAACCTCTCATCCACTTGTATTTCGGTATCAGGTCTTTGAGGATCTTGTTGAATGCTGTTCCTATGTGAATATTGCCGTTCGCGTAGGGGGGGCCATCATGAAGGATAAATTCGGGTTTTCCGGTCCCCTTCTCCACAAGTTTGTCATAGATATTTTCTTTCTCCCAGAAGGATAAAAATTCAGGTTCCCTTTTGGCAAGGTTCGCTCTCATAGGAAATGATGTTACGGGGAGATTCAGAGAATTTTTATAATCAGTTGTCATGAAATTTCGCCTCCTTGGATAGGAGGAGGCCGTCCCGGGACCGGGACGGCCTCCTCAGGTTCATTCATGGATCAGAAGCATGCAGTTTACTCCGGGTCAGCCAGTAACCGCCGGGTTATCCAGGCTGCGTGCCTTTCTGACCTGAATTATATGTATCCCTGCAAGGACTGCAAAACCTATGGCATCGGAATAGATACCCGGTACCAGAAGGTTGAGTGCTCCGGCAACGGCAACGGCCCTTAGCCAGAGAGGCATGGAAACCTTGTAAAAGCCTATCGATCCTGCACCAAGCAGGAACACCCCGAGAAGAGCGGTCCCTATGGAAATAGTGAAGGGTATCGCTTCAAACCCTACAAGGACCAACATGGGGTTATAAACATAGATGTAGGGAACAAGAAAACCTGCTATCGCAAGCCTTATGGCTGTTCCTCCGGTTTTCATGGGATCGTCCCCGGCTATTCCTGCTCCAGCGTAGGCTGCAAGGGCTACAGGAGGGCTAAGATCGGCGGCAATGCCGAAGTACAGAACAAACATGTATGCGGCCATCGGGGCTACTCCAAGCTGCAAAAGGGCTGGAGCCGCCATTGTGCTGGTAACAATAAAATTGGCTGTCGTGGGAAGTCCCGCGCCAAGAAGTATGCAGGCAACCATTGTGAGCATAAGGGATATGATCAGAACCCCTCCTGACAGCGTAATGATCGCGCTGGCGATCCTCAATCCCAGTCCGGTAAGGGTCGCAGTACCTACAATGATTCCTACAGTGGCACAGGCACAGGCAACCCCCAGGGCGCCTCTTGCACCAGAGTCGAGGGCATCCTTGAGTTTGGGAATTGTCATCCTGGTTTCCTTGTTGAAAAATGATACGATCAGAGTGGCCAGTATCCCGTTATAGGCCGCCTTTAACGGTGTAAAACCGGCAAGGAGAAAATAGACTATAGCGACGAGAGGGATCAGGAGGTGTCCCTTGGTCTTGAGAAGGGGCCATACCTTTGGGAGTTTCTCCCTCGGCAGTCCCTTAAGACCCAGTCTCGTTGCCTCGAGATGGACCTGCACAATAACGGCAAAATAATAAAGCAGTGCAGGAACGATAGCGGCCATCGCGACCTGGATATAGGGAACGCCAAGAAACTCTGCCATGATAAATGCGGCGGCTCCCATGACGGGAGGCATTATCTGTCCGCCCGTTGAGGCAACTGCTTCAACCGCTCCCGCAAAATAGGGTTTGTAGCCAACGCTCTTCATCAACGGGATCGTGAACATTCCAGTAGTACAAACGTTGGCAACGGAAGAGCCGGAAATGGAACCCATCAGCCCGGAGCTGAGGACTGCCACCTTTGCAGGGCCTCCGGTGCTTCCACCGGCAAGGGCCATCGAAAGATCGATAATGAATCGTCCCATACCCGTCTGTTCAAGGAATGATCCAAAGAGGATGAACATGAAGACGAAGGTTGAGGAAACACCCAGCGGAATACCGAAGACACCCTCGGTCCCCATATACATGTGATTGATAATACGAGTAATATTAAAACCTCTGTGGGCGAACATTGCCGGGAAATGCCTTCCGAAATAGCAATAAAAAAGGAAAAAGATCGCTATTCCAGGCAGGATGGGATTGGAAACCCTTCGAGTAGCTTCAAGCAGAAGTATTATCCCTATAAATCCCATGGCAAGGTCCATAGTGGTGGGAAGACCCGATCTCATGATTATGTCATTGAAGAAAATTACGTGATATAGAACAGCATAGACCGCCAGGCCGGCAAGGATGAAATCGTACCATGCCACTTTGTCCTTTCTGGCTTTTGCACCGGCCGGGTAAAGCATGTAAACAAGGAACAGGACAAATGCGAGATGGACCGACCTCTGCTTGATAGCGAGAAGAAGGCCGAAACCGGAAGTATAAAAGTGAAAAAGAGAGAGTGAGATCGCAGCGACCAGTACCATCATGGCCTGCCATCCACCCAGCATTCTTGTCCTGGCTTCAGTGTCAAACTGTCTTCTCAGTTCATCCAGATCTATCGACTGGGAACCGGCCTGCGACGTTTCGGAATTTTTAACGTCATCGTTGTGTTTTTCTGCCACGCTTATCCCCCCATAAAATAATTGCCAGAAATAAAAGTCCTTCCAAAAATAAAACAGATTGATTTTACCACACAGAGGCATTAATTATCACAGTTCAACTCCCTTCAGCAGGGCAAGAAACAGACTATCCTTCCTGACAGAGAACAGAAGGCGTCTTGATGGGAGTAATTCGAAAAGACGAAAATATCCGGTCCAGGGAGAATGCCCAAACATCTCATTCTCGCCAAATCGGTTGTCACCAATCCTGACATAGAGATCCTCCCAGGAATACCTCCCTCCCCGGAATCTCATCCAGTCTTCATTCATTATCAATCTTCCGTTCCTGGGGCGAACAAATGGCATTCCGGCGTTCTGTGAAAGAACCCTTTCTTCCCAGGACCATATACTTCCGCCGACGACCCGGTAATCGTCCTCTACGGGTGTTTTCTCAACCGAATGGATATAACGGGTAACGAAACGGAATCCTACCGGTACCGGTCTCCTGTAGTATACCGAATCTCCCTCCGTTATTCCCAGAACATCAACCGGGTAGGTCGCTGCCATTAGGACGGCAGATACCATAGAGATCAAAAAAAACACTGCTTTTTTCTTTAACACAACATAGATTCTCCCCAACCAATGGTTTTAAACATAATCCCCTGTTTTGGAGGTGTTTTCAAGAAGTGGAACAAAACGGCAGTATTCTCCCCATGTGACGGATTGAAGTATGCCATCTATTCTTTTGACCATCAACCTCTCCGCGCCATTTTCTATCCTTACAGGAGCAACGATAATCGCCTTTTCTTTCGTTTGTTCAAAAAGGGGAGATGGGATTGCGTCGGAAGCAGCCGTAATGAGGATCCTGTCAAAGGGAGCTTCAGCCAGATGTCCTTTCCTTCCGTCCCCGAAATACACGCGCACATTAGGGGCGATCGATGAAAGTGTTTTTTTGGCCTCCTTCATGAGGGGCATTATTCTTTCCACGGAAACCACTCTGGCCCCTAAAAAGGAAAGAATCGCCGCCTGGTAACCCGATCCCGTCCCTATTTCAAGGACTTTCATTCCAGGAGAGATCTCAAGAAGAGCCGTCATTGAAGCCACTATCCAGGGTTGGGAAATGGTCTGACCGAATCCGACGGGAAGTGGGCGATCCTCATACGCGAATTCTCTGACCGAAAGGGGAACAAAAAGATGTCTGGGGACTTTCTCCATCGCAAGAGTTATCGGACCTTCAGCCATTCCTCGATACAAAATCTGGTTGCGAACCATATTCCTGGCTTTTCCGGTCCAGTCATTCAACTGGTTACCACCTCCCGAATGGAGGGTGAGGGGTGTTCCCCGGCAAAAGACCTTAAATTGGCGGGCCTGAGGCGATTCGAACGCCTGACCTACGGCTTAGGAGGCCGTTGCTCTATCCTCTGAGCTACAGGCCCGCAACAGAACGTTGGATATATTACCACGGGAAAGGCGGTACTTCAATGGCCGTTTCGGGAAATGTTGCCGGAAGAACAACATTCAATAAATATTCTCATCCAGGGTTCCATGTGCTCCCAGTCAACGAAACATTCCCTTATGTCAAACCCCATCTGTTCAACAAGTTCCGTAGGGGAACGAAAGGTCTTCTCCATTCTTATCCTTCTGAAAAGGAACAGGGATACCTCCTCTCCGTAAAGGTCTCCCTTGTAACCGGGAATGTGAGCCTCGCACCTGATCTCCCTGACTCCGGGAAATGTGGGATTACTGCCGATATTTACTGCTGCGGGAAAAGATTTTCCCCTGATGGACGCACACCCGGAATACACACCTCTTGCAGGTCTTATCTTGCCGAAGGGCAACTGAATGTTAATAGTTGGAAAACCGATCGTTCTTCCACGTCCTTCTCCGTGTATTACCGTGCCTGTCAGAAAAAAGGGATAACCAAGCTCCCTGGCGGCCTCATGGATTTCCCCCATCTCTATCCTTTTTCTTATGGAACTGCTTGAAACCTTGCGGTCGTCAATAAGGAAGGATTCGACTATCGATGTTATCCAGCCCCTGGAATCCGCCAGTTCGGCAAGCAAGGAGGCGTCTCCCGATCTTTCCCGGCCAAAATGGAAATCCTCTCCTACTACGAGCCCCCTGAGAAAAAAATTTCTTTCGAGTAGTTCCAGAAAAGATGGGGGGTCAAGTTCCGCGCATTCACGGGTGAAAGGTATTCTGTTGATTTCCGGAACTCCAAGGCAAAACCCAAGAATATCCTTTTCCGGCTCTGAAAAAAGGACAGGGAAAGGGCCCTTCGCCAAAATGGATTGAGGATGAGGAAAAAAGGTAACCACACACCAGGAATCATTAAGCTCTGAAGCCAGGCTCCCTGCTATTTCAAAAAGTTTCCTGTGGCCAAGATGAAATCCGTCGAAAGAACCAAGAACGCCTATCATATCAATAAGTTTCCCCGCTCTCCAGGGTCGTGGAAGGGGAAAAGACCGGTACTCCACCGGAAACAGATATGGATCCGAAAGAGACAAAACCCCTACCCTCGATGACAACAATGCCTCGGGATTGAAATTTTCCCCATGATGTCCTTTCAAGGTGGTCCAGAGGAACCGGACAGCCTGAAAGTACAGGGGCAGGGTTACCATCCTTCATGCGGTAGGTGGTAAACCAATCGCAAATAGAAGACAGGGGAAGCAGGTTCTCTTCAACTATTTCCCGTCCAGATCTGGATAGGGCCTCGTAGGGGACCGCACTTCCAAGTTTAAAGGGGCCAACTTCAACTCTCTGCAGAAAAGACACAGCTGCCCCACAACCGAAAATTTCACCAAGGTCCCTTACAATGCTCCGAATGTATGTCCCCTTGTGACACCTGATCTCCATAGAAAACTCCGACTTTTCTGAGACAGGGCCGGTTCTCCTTATGGAACTGATCATTACGGTTCTGGGAGAAATATCCGGGACGAGCCCTTTCCTGGCTATTGAGTGAGCCCTTGAACCCCCGACTCTGACGGCGGAAACCGATGGGGGGACCTGTTCCCGGAGTCCCATCATCGAGCAAATAGCCCTGTCGATCTGTCCATCCCCAACATCGACCCTGTCGGTTATGGAGATGATCTCTCCGGACATGTCATCCGTTGAGGTCCTTATTCCAAGCCGGGCCGTAACAAGATACAATTTCGGAAGATCCATGACGAACCTTGAAGCCCTCGTTGCCTTACCTGCAAGCACTACCAACACACCGCAGGCCGTTGAATCCAGGGTCCCTCCATGACCGATCCTGGTTTCTTTTCCAAGGATCCTTTTGACGGTCCCAACGCAGGATGTGCTCCTTGCGCCGATATTCTTGTCAACTACAAGAAACCCCGTCTTCATCAAGAAAACCTGCTTTCTTCCCGACTTCTTCCAATGCTTTCTCCAGGGTTCCTTCGATCTTGCAACCTGAAGCCCTGAGGTGACCGCCGCCGCCCCAGATCTCCGCAAATTTTCTTGCGTCCACAGGTTCTCTTGTTCTGATACTTGCCCTGCAATACCCCTCGTCCTCCTGCAGCAACACCGCAAGAACCACTCCCGAAACGGTCAAAAGGGAATTGACAAGGTTCTCGCACTCTTCTCTATCGGCTTTTGTGATTTTAAAATCGTTTCTATCCAGCCAGGTCAGACCCATGCGTCCCGAATGTAGCGTGCGGGCTTTCTTGAGCCCCAGGCCCCAGAGGCGAAGTCCATGGATACTTCGGTTCTCGTGGATCTTTCCATAAATGCGGGAAATATCAGCACCGGAAGCGACAAGACTGGAAGCCGCGGAGAGGGTCCTTGATGAGGTACAGGAAAAACGGAAGAATCCGGTATCAGTGGCTATTGCTGCAAGAAGGGACTCAGCCTCCCCGGGTGTAGGATGCCATCTGGCAATAGCAAAAAGTTCAAAAACCATCTCCCCCGTGGAGGATGCCTTTGCATCGATCCAGTTTATAGTCCCGAAAAGTTTGTTATCGCCGTGGTGATCGATATTGACAAGGGGAATATCCTTTGAAAGACCCGAAATCCCTTCAATACTTCTTGACTGGTTGGCTGTGTCAAGAACAATAACAACGGAACCGGGCCTGATCTCTCTTAGGAATCCGGGAACCGGGACATCGTATTTATCCGAACCTGGCAGAAAATCGTACACCACGGGAATCCTGTCGGGTCCTCGCCACATGCATCGCTTGCCAAGTGAGAGGCCTCGCTGGTAAAAGGCACTGCAAGAACCCAATGTATCTCCATCCGGTTTTTCGTGCGAGATGATCACCCAGGTATCTGCCTCAAGTAAAATCCGAATAATTTCATTGACAGTCTTCAATCCTTGCTTTCCTCCGTATTACGCTCACCATCACCGACCATAATGTCGAGTCCGTCAAGAATTGCTTCGATCCTCAGCGCCTCATCCTCGTTCGTATCATAAACAAATCTCAGTTCAGGGATCTTGCGAAGTTTCATTCTTCTGCCAAGCATTCCCCTCAGGGTCCCCGAGGCCTTCTCAAGGGACTTCTGAACGGCATCTTTTCGGTCTGGGTCTATTGTCCTGAAAAAGACTTTTGCATGAGCAATATCACGACTGCAATCCACATCAAAGAGGACTGCTTCTGCAAGAGTGTCATCCTTGATCCGGGTGCGTATCAATTCGGAGATCTCCCTTAAAAGTTCCCTGTTTATCCTGTCAATCCTGAAACCAGGCACGGCTCTCGACCTCCCGGTGGCCCCTCACAATATAAAAATCCCCTTTATTCTCCATAGAGCGGATCATCCTCTCAACTGAAAGGATCCTTTCCTCAGTTGCATCAGGGGATGACGAAACTGTCTCAAACACCAGAAAGGCATCCTGGCACGAACCATCAGGACCAAGATCTGCTACCGAGATATTGAACCTGGCTTTGGCTCTTTCCTGTATGGACCTGGTAATCTGTCTTCTGTCCTTTAGTGTCGCCGCTGCCGGGATCTTTATCTGAATAAACAGTATTCCTGAAAACAGAAACAGATCCCCAGGGATCAATCAAGAGTCCTCTTTTCCTCGACAAGTTCAAATGCCTCAACTATGTCGTCTACCTCAAAATCCTGCTGGTTGGCGAAACTCATTCCGCATTCATAACCCATTGCTACTTCTCTGGCATCTTCCTTGAAACGCTTGAGTGTCGTAAGGGTTCCCTCCCAGTAGACAACGCCGTCCCGAACAAGCCTGACCTTCGCGTTCCTTTTCATCATTCCTTCAGTAACATAACAACCAGCGACCTTGCCCGATCTGGGTATCTTGAAAACGGCCCTGATTTCTGCCTGTCCAAGGGCTTTTTCCCTTATGGTTGGAGCAAGCATTCCCTCGAGTGCAGCCCTCACGTCCTCGATAACATCGTAGATTATCCTGTAAAGCCTTATCTGCACTCCCTCGTCTTCCGCTACCTTTTTTGCGTTGGGATCAGGCCGGACGTTGAACCCGACAATTATCGCGTTAGATGCCGAGGCCAGCATAACGTCAGATTCAGATATTCTCCCGACACCCGCATGAATGAAATTAATACCGACCTCACTCGTTCCCTGTTTTGCAAGTGAAGCCTTGAGGGCCTCCAGCGAGCCCTGAACATCGCACTTCAACACCAGAGAGAGAGCCGGTGCTTCCTCGGTCTGCATCCTGTCGTACATTTCCTCCAGGGTGATCTTTCTTGAGGGCCCGGTATCTGCTTCCCTTCTGGAAACCTGCTTCTCGTCGAAGACCTGCCTGGCTTCCTTTTCTGATTCAACGACGTGGAAGATATCACCGGGCTGGGGAACAGACGAATAACCGAGAACCTCCACAGCAGTGCTTGGCCCTGCTTCTTCCACCATCTTGCCGGTATTGTCTATCATCGCCCTGATCTTGCCCCAGGAGTCCTCCGTTTGAATAATATCGCCCTTCCGCAAAGTCCCCTGCTGAACCAGCACCGTCGCAACGGGGCCCTTGCCCTTGTCAAGTTTTGCCTCGATAACGACACCCTCCGGAGAGACAGAGGGATCGGCCTTTATTTCCAGCATATCGGCGACTATAAGAACCATTTCAAGCAATTGGTCTATGCCGTGTCCCGTGACAGCCGAAACATCAACAAAAACAGTATCGCCACCATACTCTTCCGGCGCAAGCCCGTGATCTGAAAGCTGCTGTCTGACCCTGTCGGGTCTGGAACCCGGTTTGTCGATCTTGTTCACGGCTACAACTATGGGGACTCCAGAAGCCTTCGCGTGATTAAGGGCTTCCAGTGTCTGCGGTTTGACCCCGTCATCGGCGGCTACAACCAGTATGACAATGTCTGTCGCCTGGGCTCCCCTTGCTCTCATTGCAGTGAAAGCCTCATGACCAGGCGTATCAAGAAAAACTATGCGCCGATCGTTATGGACAACGGCAGAGGCCCCTATGTGCTGCGTTATCCCCCCCGCTTCTGTTTCGGTGATCCTCGTTTTTCTGATAAAGTCAAGGAGTGTTGTTTTACCATGGTCAACATGACCCATAACGGTAATTATGGGTGCCCGATCAACAAGATGGTCTCCTCTGAGGGGTGCCTTTTTTGCTGTTTTGGCGGTTTTACTCTCTTCTTCACCGGAATCCTGGGTAATGATCATTCCAAATTCTATCGAAAGGACCTCAAGAATATCGCTGTTTACAGGAGAATCGGCGGGTATCATATATCCGGAGGAAACAAGAACTTTCACCAGTTCGGCCGGTTTTTTTCCCATTATGGACGCTACATCGGAGATCAGCACCCCTGCCGGAACTTTTATTTCTGAAACGGGGGAATCCGTTTTTTCTTCCACGGGCGCCTTTGTTCCTTTGATGGCATCCTCAACCATTTGCGCCGTTTCCGAATCAATGGAACTCATGTGATTATTTACCTTCACCCCAAGTTCCCCTAATATTTCCATCATTTCCTTGTTGGACTTTTCAAGCATCCTGGCCATTTCATATATTCTTATCTTGCTCATCAGCAACAGCTCCTTTCACAAAAAGTTTCCTGATCTTTATGGTCAGCCCATGATCTCTGGGAAGGCCAAGTATCTGGGTTGATCCGGTAACAAGCTCCTTTTCCATCCTTGCTCTTTCGAGGCCTTCAAATACCAGAACCTCGCATTGGCCCCTTCTCCTGTAACCTTCGACCATTGAAGCCACGTTCTTGCTGTGATCACTGGCCAGAAGAACAAGGAGTGACACTCCTTTTTTCAGTTCCGTCCTTACCGAGTCTTGTCCTCTGACCAGAACCCCTGCTTTCATTGTCAACCCCAGAAGGTTTCTTATCTCTGCCAGAATCTCAGCTTTGATGACCACTCTGATCAGATTCCTCTCTTTCAACAAGTTCAAGAATGATATCCCATATCTCTTCCGGAACCGAAACCCCTAGTGAACGGGCAAGGGCATTTCTTTTTTTTGCCTTCAGGACACAATCAGTTTTTCTGCAAAGGTATACGCCCCTCCCCGGAGATCTTCCGCCATCATCAACGGCCACATCTCCCGAGGGCGTTCTTACTATCCTGACAAGATTTTTTCTCCCAAACTCTTCTCCGCAACCTACGCAGGTTCTGGGTCTCTTTCGTTTCCCTGTTCCATTTTCTCTTCCTTGCATTTTTCATCCTCTTCCGGAATTTCAAGGTCCTCAAAAAGATCCTGAAGGGTCGGAAGCTTCTCTGGTTCCAGAACCTTGATATCGATTTTCCATCTTGTAAGTCTTGCCGCAAGACGAACGTTCTGGCCGGCTTTTCCTATGGCCAGGGAAAGGTGATCGGGCCTTACAAAAACCTGTACGGATTTCTCCTGTTCAAGCACAGGCTCTACCCGGACAACCCTCGCCGGAGAAAGTGCGTTCCTGATGAAAATCAGGGGATCGCTGCTCCATACGACTACGTCGATCCTTTCTCCCCCCAGTTCCTTGCTGATGGACTTGATCCTTGAACCGGCGCTCCCTATACATGCTCCAACGGGATCCACGTTTGCATCCAGGGTTGAAACTGCAACCTTGGCTCTTGCCCCGGACTCCCTCACTATCTCTCTGATCTCTATTGTACCCTCCCGTATCTCTGGTATTTCAAGTTCAAGCAGCCTCCTGAGGAGCCCGGGGTGACTTCTCGATACAACGATCCTCGGTCCCCGAGTCGTCTGCCTGACCTCCAAAAGGAAAAACTTGAACCTGCTGCCCAGAGGATAGGATTCTCCAACGATCCTTTCCTCCCTGGGAAGGATCGCCTCTGTTCTCTCGTTGAGTCTTACCAGGACCTGTTCGTTCTCTGACTTGAATATTACTCCGTTGACAAGATCTCCCATCTTGTCAGAGAACTCCTCGAAGATAACCTGCCTCTCGGCATCCTTAAGCCGCTGGATAATTACCTGCCTGGCAGTCTGGGCCGCAATCCGGCCAAACTTTTCGGGCTCTACCTCAACCCTGATGATATCCCCTGGCACCACGTCCTCGAAACCCATTTCTCTTGCCATTTCCAGAGAAAGTTCCGTGTCGGTATTTGAAACCTCTTCTACGACCTGCCGGACCTCACAAATGGAGACCTCTCCACTTTCCAGTGCGACGAAAACCTCAACGTTATGGTCGCCGCCCCGATATTTCCTGTACGCGGAGATCATTGCTGCCTCGAGCCCGGATGAGATCACTTCCAGTGGAAGATTTCTTTCCTGTGTTATCTGTTTCAAGGCTCGGAGAAAATCCCTTCCAAGCTGCATTATTGCTGCCCCCTTCTTTTCCTGTCCTTTTTCCCCGGCTTGCTCTTCCCCGGCATTTCGAAAACCAGGTTTGCCTTTGAAATATTGTCAAAATGGATCTCCAGGTTGCCGCTTTCTTCATCATCAATAATGATCATTTCGCCGGCAACGTTTTCAATAACCCCGACCAATGTCTTTTTATCCTTTTCTGCCTCTTTGAGCCTGATCCTGGCCTTTTTGCCCTTGAATCTCGAAAAATCCCCGGGCCTCAGGAGAGGTCTTTCGACACCTGGAGAACTGACCTGAAGCATATACCTTTCAGGAAGTCCCGGATCTGAATCATCAAGCCATTTCCCTATAATTCGGGAAACGATTTCGCAGTCCTTGACATTTATACCTCCAAGGCTGTCAATCAAAACCCGGAGGACAGTCCTCCCGTCCTCCGATGCCAGTTCGGAGCCGACGTATTCATACCCCTGGCCCTCAACGATATCCCTGAAATTTTCGTGAAGATCCTTCAATTGTTTACTTTCGCTCCCCTTTTCCATTTACCGGACACCACCTGCCGTTAACCAGATAAAAAACGAAGAGCAGGATTTTCCTGCTCTTCGCCCCGGTCAAATCGATTTAAAGGCGGTTCAACGAATCTGAGTATACCACGCACGGAAAGTAAATATCAACAAGGCTTACTCCATTCTGTAGTTAGGTGCTTCTTTCGTGATAACTACATCGTGAGGATGGCTCTCTTTGACCCCCGCGGAGGTTATCCTTACAAACCGGGAGTTCTCGTGAAGTTCGGGAATATCTTTGGCTCCCACATACCCCATACCCGACCTCAATCCCCCGACAAGCTGATAGACTATTGCGCTCATTGGCCCCTTGTAGGCCACCAGCCCCTCGATACCTTCAGGTACAAGCTTGTCATCGGTCTGCCCTTCCTGGAAGTATCTGTCCCTGCTCTCTCCGCCTTTCATGGCTTCGAGAGAGCCCATTCCCCTGTAACTCTTGAATGAACGCCCCCTGTATATCACCACTTCTCCGGGACTTTCGTCTGTTCCGGCAAAGAGAGAGCCTATCATTACCGAATCGGCTCCCGCAGCCAAAGCCTTTACGACGTCGCCCGAGTAACGGATACCTCCATCGGCAATTACCTTTTTACCCATGGAGTGAGCAACTGCTGCGACATCCATGACTGCAGACATTTGGGGGACCCCTATTCCCGCAATAACCCTTGTAGTACAGATCGATCCAGGGCCAACACCAACCTTGACAGCGTCAGCACCCGCGTCTATCAGGGCTCTTGCAGCCTCTCCGGTAGCTATGTTGCCCCCTACAAGAGAAATATTACCGAACTTTTTCCTTATTGAAGCCACCATTTCAATGACCGACCGGGAATGCCCATGGGCAGTATCCACAACCAGTACATCTATCCCAGCCTCAAACAGACCGGCTGCCCTTTCCATGGCGCCTTCGCCCACCCCGAGGGCCGCCCCAACACGAAGCCGACCGCGGGAATCCTTTGAGGCCTTGGGAAAATCCCTTGCTTTCTGGATATCCTTGATAGTGATGAGACCCTTCAGAATTCCCCTGTCGTCAACAATGGGCAGTTTTTCGATCTTGTGTTTCATCAGAATTCTGGTAGCGCCCTCAAGATCGGTTCCCACGGGAGCGGTAACGAGGTGTTCCTGTGTCATGACACGGCTTATAGGCTGTTCGTAGTTTGTAACAAACCGAAGATCCCTGTTGGTAATTATTCCAACCAGTCTCCGTTTTTCGTCTACGATGGGTACTCCGGATATATGGTAATGGGCCATAAGGTCAACCGCATCTTTAACAAGATCCTCGGGGTGCAGGAAGAATGGATCCACAATAACGCCCGATTCAGACCTTTTGACCTTGTCGACCTCGGCTATCTGCCTTTCTGCGGACATGTTCCGGTGAATAAAACCTATTCCTCCCTCTCTTGCAAGAGCTATTGCAAGCCTGCTTTCGGTTACGGTGTCCATTGCGGCACTGCAGAAGGGTATATTCAGGCTGATCCCGGGTGTCAGAAAAGACCCGGGTTCTACCTGCGAAGGGTGAACCTCGCTGTATGAAGGAACCAGGAGCATGTCGTCGAAGGTGAAGCCGTCTCCAATGATCCTGTTTTTCATGTTTTCCATTTATTGACCTCCCCGGTTTTATATCCACCCTATGGAAATGCCATGATCATGGAATCGACACAGGATGTTGGGAGTGAGTCTATACAATAGTGGCCAACAACGCAACGGGCAGATTAAAAGGGCAGATGAACAGGGAAGTGAATTTTAAACACGGATCTTTGCGATCAAACCTTTCTCCTGATAGAGGCAACAGCCCAACAGGCTATTGCCTCACCATTTCCAACGGGGCCCGTAAACTCTCCGGATTTTGCTCTCAGTAAAAAATCATCGCAGCCCGCTTCAATAAGGACCTTACCCACGTTCCTGGAAATAACCTCGATCCATTCCGAAAGCCGCGGGACCTGGGTCGTTATCACCGCATCTGCTGATTCTACAGATATCCCTTCTTTATGAACCCTTTGCAACACTTCGTGAAGAAGCGAGATGCTACTTGCATTTTTATATTTTTCTTCCGCGGCGGGGAACAGGGTTCCGATATCGGGCATTCCGGAAGCTCCGAGAATGGCATCGGACAGAGCGTGAGAGAGAAGATCTCCGTCGGAATGTCCCGAAATTCCCAGGGGAAATGGAACATGAACGCCCCCCAGTATGAAGGGCCTTCCGGGAGCCAGTGGATGAATGTCATAACCAATTCCGGTTTTTTTAAGGAAAAATGATCCCGCTATCCTCTGCGCCATATCCATATCATCGGGATAGGTTATTTTAAAATTCATGAGCTCACCCTCCACCCAGAAAAGATCTTTCCCTTCAAGGAGCCACGCCTCCGCTTCATCAGAAACATTTCTTCCGGCGAGGGAGAGAACTTCCCTCGCTTCCACGGCCGGGAAAGCCTGTGGAGTCTGGGTGCGTCTCACAACGGACCTTTCATGCAGCCCTTTTACCCGGCAGCCTTCAACAGATTTGAGGGCATCAGAGACTGGAACAAGAGGTATCGTCGCTCCGTTTTTACAAGTCCCGGTCATGACTCTTTTAAAGAGATTTAATGAGGCAAAAGGCCTGGCCGCGTCATGAACAAGCACCATTTCACGACTGGCTGACACAAGACCACTAAGTACAGAATCACTTCGTGTTTCGCCGCCCTCCACCACTTTGCAGGTCACACCAACCGGTACGGGTCCGGGGTCAAAGAGAGGCACGGCATCGCGGGGAACCACAACAATGATCTCGCTGATACCTTCTTCAGCAAGAGAAAGGGCCGTCTTTAAAGACCACTTCCACATCGGGACATCTCCCAGAATCTCAAGTTGCTTGGGAACACCCCCCATTCGGCTGCCGGCACCAGCTGCGGCGATAATACATGTCCATTCTGTCAATGACGAACCTCTTTCCTGATCCTTCCGAATACCATCCTTCCAGCAGAAGTCTGAAGCATCGATGTAACAACAACCTCGACCCTTTTACCCATGTAGTTTTCTCCATCCTCTACCACTATCATAGTACCGTCGTCAAGATAACCTACACCCTGTTGCGGCTCTTTTCCTTCCCGGAGAATATCGACAGTTATAGCTTCACCCGGAAGAAGGGTGGGCTTGAGTGCATTGGCAAGGTCATTGACGTTAAGAACGCTAATTCCCTGTATCTGTGCTATCTTGTTAAGGTTGTAATCCGTAGTAACCACTTTTGCCCCCAGCTCGCGACCAAGAGCGACCAACCCATCGTCAACAGACCCGGCATCAAGATCTTTCAGGGTAGTTTCAATTATCTGAACTGAGATATCGGAAAGATGCTGTATCTCGTTCATGATGTCCAGCCCTCTTCGCCCCTTGGTTCTCCTGGTCGGGTCAGAAGAATCAGCAATGGATTGGAGTTCGTTCAGAATAAATCTTGGGAGAATAAAAGGCCCTTCCAGAAAACCCGTCGATACGATCTCAAGTATCCGCCCATCGATTATCACACTCGTGTCCAGAACCTTGATGGCACTTCGTTCTTCAGAAGAATTAATGGTGTACTCATGAGTCTGCTCTCCGTTGCCGTCTCTGGATTTTTTCCCCTTGATCTTGAACTTCTGTTTAAGTCCCCCTATGGAACTCCACATCCCGTGGATCTCTTCTCTCCTCTTGAGAAAGATCGTTACACCAAGATAACCAAGGGCAACGTTAAGAAGAATGGCGACATAGGTACCTATGCCGGGAAGATCAGCAAAGGGGAGCGCGACAAGGTTAGCCACCAGCAGACCTGCAATAAGACCCGCAAGGGCAACAGAAATATCATTCCAGCTCAATGACTCCAGATTCTTTTCAAAAGATAATCCAATAAAGCCAAGGATACGGACAAAAACAGGTGTAACAAGATAACCTAGAAGGGCAAAAAAGAATATCCCTATAAAGTAGGGAGCCAAAATGTAGGGAAACAGGGTCCAGGGCCACCATCCCTGAAGCAAGGAAAACCTGCCGATCTGATATCCCGCGACACCACCCAAAAGAACACAAACAATTCTTGCTAGTAAAAGCATCAGTTTCACAATTCCTTCTGCCATTTTCTCACTCCTTTCCTTTTTCATTATCTCCGGAAAGTGATACAACAACCCTGGACTCAATAGACGCGTGGAGTGTAACCCTGTCAGCGTAACCGATACTCCCTCCAAGTGGGAGCCCGAAGGCCAGTCTGGTTATTCTAGCGCTTGCTGACCCGAGAGATTCAAGAACAGCATAAAAAGTCAAGTCTCCCTCTATGCTCGGGTTCGTAGCAATGATCACTTCCTCGAATCTGCCTTCTTCCACATACCTTGAAAGATGGGAGAATCTTTCCTGGTCGATGTCCTCACCATCAAAAGGAGACACCTTGCCTCCAAGTATGAAGTAAAGACCCGAGAAAATCCCGGCCTGCTCAAGGGAGAGCATATCCTCAACATTTTCAAGGACACAAAGGGTCTTGCGGTCCCTGAAAGGGTCAGAACAAATCGGGCAAGGGTCTTCTGTCGTAAGGTTCCCGCATATTGAACAAGAAAAGGTTCTGTCACGCATCAGTGTAATTGACGAAACAAGTTCGTCCGTGTATGAGCGGGGCTGCTGAAGAAGAAACAACGCAAAACGTCTGGCCGTCTTGTCCCCCACGCCCGGGAATTTAGCCAGGAGTTTCATGAGTTTTTCAACTGGACCCGGGACAGCCAATACGTTCTCCCCTAACCCAGACCTGGAATGCCCAGCCCCGCTCCAAACCTGCCGAGCCTTCCCTGGGCCATTTCCCTGCTCTTCCTGACACCGTCGTGTATCGCTGCCAGAACAAGATCTTCAAGTATCTCCTTTTCAGAGGGATCAATGACCTCGGGTTCAATATTTATTGAAAGGATCTCACCCTGACCGGTTACGGTTACCTTTACCATCCCTCCACCGGAAACTCCTTCCACCTTTTCCCGGGATAGTTCTTCCTGAACCTTTCCTATCTCCGACTGCAGCTTCTGTGCCTGTTTGAGCATTTCTTCCATATTCATACACTTCAGCACCTTTCGGTCATTTTCATTTTAACGGGCAACATTTCCGTGGTGGTAATTCCCCCCTTTTTCAATTGTAACTGCACGATAGATCTGTTCAAAGAGGAAAAGAAGGGACATTTCATGAGTGAGAGTCATGGGGGAAAGTGACATAGTCTCGTTAGCTCTTTCCCTGACTTCCGCTGACACTCCGAAGGCACCCCCTACAGCCATTACAGTCTTTCCTGGTGTTTCGGAAATCCTGCGGAAAAGCCATTCCGAAAACCTGACGCTTGTCATGGTCCTGCCAGATTCATCCAGGAGAACAAAATAATCCCTTTCTCCAACTTTTTTCAACAGGGCGTTCCCCTCTTCCAATAAAACAATATTTTGGGGCTTCCTGCCGGAACTCTCCCTGACTACATCCCACTTACATGGAAGACGCACAGAAACCCTCTGCCGGTAATCTTCGACCTGTTTGATAAAAAGGGGGTTTTTGGGTTTACCCACTGAAAGGACAAGTATTTTCAATCTTTGGTCCGCCGAACTGCCTTTGCGACAGGGGCTTCTTTTCCTGGAACCTTGGATCTCCGTTTTCTTCCAAGGAGTTTTTTCACCGCGAAGGTCTCCTGCCTCTCCCTCTCGTCCAGAGAAAGCCTTATGCGAGACCGCTCCGACTCCATGGCCGGAATCATCTCCTGTTCCAGATTGTTCACTTTCCTTCTGGTCTTCTCGAATTCCATCTCAAGTGCATCAAGTTTGGCCTTCAGGTTGATATATTTCCAGATGACCGGTTCGATCTTTGAAAGCGTCTCAAGCAGTTCATCTACGTGAAGGGACGCAAGGGCCGGATCCATGAGGAGTCCGGCAAGAGCTGTCCCTTTGCTATCATCGCGGGGAAAAAACTCACAATACCTGCATCCCATCAAAGAATGATGGACGATCCTTATTTCCCTTGGTTCGATACCCCATGAAAGGAGGGTCATGACCGATTCTCCTTCAAATATCTGAACAAGGGCATAGGCATAGGAGACAAATGACAGCATCTCCTCGACTTCGCTCCTCATCAAGTTGAAGGTCGACCTGTCAGATTCTATAGCTCGAAGGAGGGCTTCCTTCTTCCTCTCCAGTAGCGAACATCCAAACCGCATGGTTTCAATTTTCCTGTTCAGTTCAACGAGTTCGCTTCTGGACACCGGGGTCTCGACACTCATTCTTTCCTGTACCCCCTCACCTCTTCCAGCATATCATCAGGAATCCTGTAGAGTTCATCATCTGGCAGTTCAGCAAGGCACTTCAACGCCGAATCCAGGGACTCTCCAAATTTGCGCGCCTGGTTTCCCTGGTCAAGAAAAGTCTTCTCGAAAACATTACCGAAACTCAAATACCGGGTTTCTGTATTTGTCAGCCCTTCGTCGCCCACGATCAGTCTCAATCTTGCGGTCTCCCTCGACCGGGCGTAAGCTGCAAAAAGCTGGTCCGCGACCTGCCTGTGACCTATCAGGGTTTTCCCCTCGCCTATGCCCTTGTTCATGAGCCTGCTCAGGCTGGAGAGAACATTTACAGGCGGATATACCCCTCTCGCCTGAAGCCCCCTGTCCAGAACGATCTGCCCCTCGGTTATATAACCTGAGAGATCGACCACGGGGTGGGTCATATCGTCACCGGGCATGGTTACGATCGGTATCTGGGTTATACTTCCATTTTTTCCCTTGATACAACCCGCGCGCTCGTAAAGACCGGCAAGATCAGAATACAGATATCCCGGGAATCCCCTTCTTCCCGGGGCCTCCTCACGGGCCGAACTGACCTCCCTGAGCGCTTCGCTGTAATGAAGCATGTCGGTCATTACAACGAGGACGTCATATTCTTTTTCAAAGGCAAAATATTCGGCTATCGTAAGGGCGGTTCTGGGTGTCAGCAACCTCTGTATCGCTGAATCACTGGCAAGGTTTACTAAAAATACACCGTTGAAAAGAGCACCAGTCTTCTCGAATGAGTCCCTGAAAAAACGAGCCTCTCTCTCCGTTATCCCGATAGCTGCAAATACTACAAGAAAAGAACGGTCATTGCCCGGAACCCTGGCCTGCCTGACTATCTGCGCCGCGATCTCGTTGGCCGGAAGCCCGGAACCCGAAAATATCGGCAGCTTTTGCCCCCTGACCAGCGTGTTGAGAACATCTATCGAGGAGATCCCCGTCTCAATAAAAGCATTCGGACTCGATCTCATCGCCGGATTAAGCGGAGATCCGGTGATAGGTTCTTCTTTGTCAAAATAGGGAATAGGAACCCCACTGCGGGGGACCCCGCTCCCGTCGAGTATCTGCCCCCTAAGCGCCTCGCTGAGCCTGACTTTTACAACGTCCCTCTCGAACCAGACGGTTGTATCCGACGGATTCAGGCCCAATGTTCCCTCGAGCACCTGTATTGCGCATACGTCACCATCTACCTGGAGAACCTGTCCAGTCCTATTGCCCCTGGTCGTCTCTACTGTAACGACTTCACCAAGTCCAGCGTTCCTTGCGTTACCAACAAATATCAGAGGACCGGAAATACCCTCTACAAGCCTTGTTCCCTCCCTGTAGTATCTCATCCAGCTATGGACTCCACTTTATCAAGGGATCTTTCTACCTCGTCCAGCCATTTGGCAGAGGCAGCCGGGAATTCTCTTTCTCCCACTTTTCTCAGGGAAAGAACCTTCCTGACCAACCCCAGTTCCTGAATCTGGTAATGAAAGACCCCCTTGCCCAGTCTATCGGAGACAAGTGCATTAAGGTCCATTAACGTTTTTGTGAAACCCATCTGTTTCTCCGTAGAACAGAAAGCATCCAGGGGATCGAAGGCGTTCTGCTGCAGAAACCCTACCCTCACTATCTCACCCATCTCGATCTGCCACTTGTCCTCCTCTGACAGGGCATCTCTTCCGACTATCTGTACAAGAGACAAAAGTTCGGCTTCCCTGTCCAGAAGGGTCTTGAGAAAGGAAGCCCCAACACTCCATTGCTTACCGAGCCTTTTCTCGAAAACAGTACGTAGCCCCGATTCATACAGGGAATAGCTCCTGTTCCAGTTTATGGAGGGGAAATGCCTCGCTTCGGCCAGTCTCTTGTCCAGTGCCCAGAAAGCCCCGGAAAGACGAAGGCTTGACTGGGTTACAGGCTCCGAAAAGTCCCCTCCTCCCGGAGAGACCGCGTTGAATATCGTTATGGAGCCTTCCCTGCCCGGAGCCCCCAAAAGACTTGCCCTGCCAGCCCTCTCGTAATACTGGGCAAGCCTGGAACCCAGGTATGCCGGATATCCGTCCTCCCCGGGCATCTCTCCAAGCCGACCCGAGATCTCTCGCAGGGCCTCTGCCCACCGTGAGGTGGAATCCGCCATGAGGGCAACGCTAAGACCCATGTCCCGATAGTATTCCGCGATAGTCATTCCAAGATATATGCTTGCCTCTCTTGCGGCCACGGGCATATTGGAGGTATTGGCAACAAGAACCATCCGTTCCATGAGCGGTCTGCCGGAGTGAGGGTCGGTGATCTGGGGAAATTCCTCCATGACTTCGGTCATCTCGTTCCCTCTTTCCCCACACCCTATGTATATTACGATCCGGGCATTACACCACTTGGCCAGAGATTGCTGTGTAACCGTTTTTCCTGTTCCAAAACCTCCCGGAACAACCGCGGCTCCTCCCAGAGCGACCGGAAAAAGGGTATCAAGTACTCTCTGACCTGTCACAAGAGGTTCCGTAAAGGGAAGTTTTTCCAGAACAGGCCTTGGCCTTCTGACATGCCATCGCTGAGAGAGTCCGATGGTTTCACCATTTTCCAGTTCGCATACACTGTCCCTGACGGTAACCAATGAACCGGGTGGAAGCACCATACCGACCCTGGAAGGCCTCGTGAACGGCGGGGCCATCACGGCATGAAGAAAACCCTTCCCCTCCTCAACATGACCAATGATATCCCCCGGAGAAACAGTGTCTCCTTCGGCGACGGCAGGATTGAATTCCCATTTCTTACACTGGTCAAGACTGTTTACATAGTAGCCTCTTTTCAGAAAGACGGGTGGAGCTCCACCTTCTTCGGAAAATTCAAGGGGGCGACCAATTCCGTCAAGTACCGATCCAAGTAGGCCAGGTCCAAGGTCTATGCCCAGAAGTTCACCCGTAAACTCAACGGGTTCTCCAACATGGACACCACCGATCTCCTCGTAAACCTGTATGTCGGCCTCGTTACCATCTATCCTTATGACCTCTCCCAAGAGCCTCTCTTTACCGACCCGAGCCACCTCAAAATTGGTCACCGGGGAAGAAAGGCTTGCCCTTATTACTGTTCCGGCAAGGCTTTTAATGGATCCAAGGGTTGACATTGCCTCACTCCCAACTTTTTACGCTGCTTTTTAAAGAAGGCATCTCGACCCAGACCGGGCTTTCCCCTGTCCTGATCTTTCTTTTGTAGATCTCGGGAATGTTCTCAAACCAGTCTGACTCGACAAGAACAAAGGCTATGCTCTCCGACTGGAGCCTTTCAAAACACGCGGGGAATTCTGACACTGTCTCACATACCATCGATTCCATACCCAGGAGGGACCAGAGCTCGATAAAAAGTTGCCTTCCGAGGACGTATCCTCTTCCTTCGCTCTCCTTCATTCTTTTACGTCACCCCTGGAGGATCATTTTATCCATGATAGACTCCACAGAAAGGCCCATATCTATCCCCACTACAAGAGCATTAAGGTTATGCCACTCGACAAGCTGACACGCAATGAAGGCCACGGCCACTTCAATCCCCAGCGGATCGACCCTTCTGAGGGATATCTGCCAGTTCCAGAAAATCCTGGTCGCCCTGCTCACAACAAAACCGACACTACGTCCACGTGAACCCGAAAGCATCGATTCCCAGGGGGTAGACCTGAAAAGTTCTTCCGGCCCAGAAGAATTCTCAAGTTTGTCAGCTGTAAGGAATCGTCCTCCGGAAATATAAAGCCCTTCTGCTTTTTCGGTTTTAATAGTACCCGAGATAGCTCTCGACCAGATGTTAATGTTCCAGATATCAATTGTCCTTCCGAGGAATTCCCGGACAACATCCCCGTTCTTGGTCCTGTGTTTTTCAATTATCTGGCGGAAAAAATCAACGATCTCCACTAAAAGGACTCGTTCGCTAACGGGAAGTGGGGAGCCCTTCTGAAGTTCCGAGCAGGCTTTTCCCAGCGACCTTGACATTGGGTGAGGAAAGGCCAGGCACTTATCGATGACATGCGTTATGGATCTGCTTTTCCACAGTCTCTCGAAGAAGGACACCGGGAGCGTCCCGTAACCGTGCCAAAGGGGTACGCCTCCGGTAATTGCACCCGTAAAAAAGAAACGAAGAAGCAGCCGGCAATTATGAAGATCAGCCCGGGCCAGAAGGACGCGCATAAGGTCCTCCGGTTCTCCCATTGCCATATTTCTGGCATGATTCATCACTTCGGCTGATGTATCGGCCAGGGCCCTCTCAATCCTGCCGTGGGAGGAAAGGGGCTGTTCAACAAGTCCTTTTCTGAAACTTTTCCCATACCTGGTCTCAAGAAGAAAAAGCTCTATACCCTGAAGTGACTTCCCGGCAAGTTTCCGATAATCGTCCTCTCCGAGGAAATCGGAAAAATGAGCCCTCAGACGGGCGTTAAGATATCCGTAGTTTTCGGGAAAATCTGTCGAATCCCTGAAGAACATCTGCATACTTCCCTGAAAATTCGCGCATGAACTCCTTTTTTAGCGAATTCCATCGCGTTCTTACGCTGTTGTCTATAACTATCGTCCTTGTCTGAGCATCAACAACGACACAGCCTCCGCAATCGAGCAAGGGCTCTTGCTCTTCTACCGAACTAACCAGCGGATCCTGGGGGATCAAGGCCAGGTCACCGGGGGCAACAATAACCACGGCTGATTCCCCCAACCTTTCCAGGGCTTCGTAAAACAGGTTTTCCAGAATTTTCGGATAGCAGGAATGGTTTTCCCTCAATAGCAAAAGCTCCTTTTCAATCTTCAGAGAAATTGATTCGAAAAGGTCCGATATCTCCTGAAGAGCGGACATACGCACATCCAGAAGAACACGGAGTTTCTCCCCCTCCAGAGTGGTCTCGTATTGTTTCCTCTGGCGTTCTCGAATATGGTGTACCCGTTTTTCAGTTTCCCTGCGAACAAGAAAGATCCTCTCGGAGATAAATCTCCCGGATTCCAGCCTCAATTCAGATAACCTCTTGCTATATTCACTTTCAAGAGCCTGCCTGAATTTTTCTGTTTCACCTTCCTTAGAGGGGCCTTTTAAAACTGCTCCAGCTTCCTGATTCAGTTCCATATTTCCCTATCAGGCAAACTGAAGAATAAGCATTACAGCAACAACGAACCCTAGAATGACCATAGTTTCGGGAATGGCTTCCAGGATAATGATGATACCCCCGGTTTCGGGTTTCTCCGCAATGGTTCCTGCCCCAACACTTCCTATCCTTGCCTGTGCGTAAGCCGTAGCGATAGCGGGAATACCTACCGCAAGAGCCGCCGCAAAGGCGATCAGCGCTTTTTCCATAGTTCGGGTTTCCTCCTTGAGAAAGGTTTATATCTTGTTCCTCCGCCAGTATAAAATTTGCCAAGAAATTCCACGTATTGCAGCCTGGCCGAATGAAGTCCCGATCCCGCTACGGCAAGAACAAAATTCAGAAGGTGGATCGTCAGGGCAAGAAAAACTCCAACAAAGGATACACCCATGGAATCCACGAAACTGGTGGCGACCATTGCCAGAATTGCCGATGAAAGACCTATAGCGGCAATACGAACATAACTGAGAATATTACCTATTGACCCAAGAGACTCTACCAGTCCACCCATACCTCCACCCGCGAGAAGAAGGGCCAGGCCCAAAAGCAGAAAGGTAACAGTGAGAGAGAACATCTTTCCGGGAAGCCACCCCTTGACCACAATCATGGCGCTTAAAAGAGCCGCAAGGATGAAAATATTTCCCAGTCTTTCTACCCAAAGATGTTTCTGCCCTGTCTTGATACCCTGAACAACACCCAGCACAAAGCCAAGCAAAACATGGGCAAAACCCAGACTGACTGTAAAAACCATCACGGGGATCACCACCTGGGACCTTTCCAGCCAGAGGGGTTCCATGTGGAAAAGCCTGTGTCCAAGGTCTCCGAAAAACTCTCCATAGGCAATTCCCCAGGCAATAGACCATGAACCGACGAAAAGAAGGATGGATCCGATATCCACCGCAACGGGCCTTGTCTTCATTCTGCGAAGCCATGCCGCAAGAAAAAGGATCACAGCACCGTATCCGGCGTCTCCTATCATGCACCCGCTGAAAAAAGGGAAAAATACCCCGATAACTATCGTGGGATCAAGCCCCCTGTACCCTATAACGGGCATGAGAGCCAGAAAAATCTCGAAAGGCTTGAACCACCGGGGATTTTTCAGGGAGGTCGGTACATTTGCCCATTCCCCAGGTGAGGGTTCCTTCCAGGAAAGCAGGATCCTTCCGTCGAATTTTTCCCGCAGGGACGTGGTCAATCTATCTTTTTCGTCCAGGGGAACCCAACCCTCCAGCTTGAAAATTTCCCCGCTTGTCTCGCTTCCATGCTCTACGAAGATCTCCTGAACTTTTTCATCGAGAATAACGTACAGCGCGCCAATCCTTGGACCCCATGTATTTTTGGTATTTTGAAGGTTCTTTTCTGTCTCCTGGATCCTCCGGGGAATATCCTTCTGAACTATCTCCATCTGTCTGATAGCCTCGTCGTAACGAAAACCCTCAAATTCGGAGGGAAACTGCCAGGCAAGGCAATCGTTTTCCGTCATTACCCCCCTGACATCCTCGATGTTATCGGGGTGAACGCCTATGGCGGCAACAGCTTCGCCCCCAGCCGCTACAGCTGTGTGGTAGGTCACACTGTCACTGAATCCAAGGGGATCCCGGTTATGTATCCTTTTCTGTACCATTGAAACCATTTCAGCCACATTGCCACGCTGTGTCCACCATATCGATATACTGTTTCCCTTTTCGATATTGTCTTTGATGAAGGAGCGAAAATGCTCAAGTGTCTTAAGCGTACCGCGAATGGAATTCATCCTTCCCTCAAGTTCAGAACGAACTGTTTTCAGTTCGTTCAGCCTGGAGCTGAATGAATCGAGACTTTCCCCGATGCCGTCAATTATTGTACTGTCGGGGGACGACAGGGCTTTTCTTTTCTCCTGTAAGTTAAGGGAGGTAATATCCGCCCACTCTCGCCACTCAAGTGCTTCGAGAAGGCCCAGAGCTTTGGCCCTGAGAATCTTGAGTCCTGCAGCGCTTTCTCCGGTCTCCACCTCCAGTGTTTCTTCCTGGAAATGAAGTACACCTTCATCGTGAAGAGTCTCGATCACCATTGAACGGTCGGCCAAAAGCCCCCGCAGGGTCATGGAAACCATGTCCCTGATCAATTCCCTGAACCACCATTGTTGTTTTTTTCCGGGTCATCAGAGGGGAGTATTTTTGCAATTACCCGGGATACAAAATCTTCCTCGCCGGAAAGAGAGCAAGAATCAGAAAAAAGCCGGGACATCTCATCCCTGGATCTCCTGTAAAGCTCACTCCTTGCGGATTCCAGGAGTGTCTCGTAATTTTCCCATTCGGCCTCGGCCTGTTTTATGGAGTTCAGGGAAATCTGTTCTATTCGGGCAAGGGCTTCCTGCTGCTCCTTTTTCATCTTCGCTTTTTCGATCTCGAGTCTGACCTCAAGCTCGCGCCGGAACTCATCAAGGCAAGCTCCACTCTCATCGGGATTCTTCGCTTCAAGGTTATCTTGAATCATTGAAGTTCTGTCCCTCCATCATGAACTCACAGAAGGCTCCACGGTCGATAACACCAACCAGTTTCCTGCCATCAACCACTGGAAGTCTTTTGAGACCTTTTCGCAGCATGAGGTCAACAACGGTCATCAGGCTCTCGGAAGGTCTCACAAAGACGGGATCCCTGTTCATCAGGTCCCTTACTGGAAGGTCTCCGATCTGCCTGAGTCTCTGGATAAGGTCACCTTCGGAATCGTCAAGAAAGGAACTCTGGGCCAAAATCTCAAGATATGTCGGCGTGGCGCCTTTAAGAATGTCTTTTTCAGAAAGGTAGCCGGTGAGGACCCAGTCATCCCTGATGACCGGAACACCGCTTAGCCTCTGGCTGTAAAGCAGGTGCACCGCATCAAGAATCAGATCATCCTCGGAAACTGCCGAAAGATCCCTGTGCATCAAATGTTCCGCGTTCACTGTCAAAAGCCTAATCTCCCTTCAGAGAGGAAAAACCGATCCTTGTGAGAAGAACTTTGATGACAAACTCCGGAAGGCGTTTCACCCGCTTCCAGCGCCACGGTTCCTGAATCACCCTGTAAAGCCATTCAAAACCGGTATTTTGGACAGCGGAAGGTGCTCTCTTGAGGTTACCCGAAATAACGTCGAAACTGCCTCCTACGCCGATACTTACACTCCTGTCAATGGTCTTGCCATATTCCGACATCCATTTCTCCTGACAGGGAACACCCATACCGACAAAAATGAACCTTGAGCCTGAACTTTTGATATTATCAACGACAGATGGCATATCTCCGGATTCGACATATCCGTGGCTGATTCCTCCTACGACAAGGCCCGGATATTTTCTTTCCAGAATAAAGGCCGCCTTAGCTGCTACCCCTTCCGCCCCGCCGAGGAAAAAGACGGGCCAGCCTTCAGTCGAGGCAAGACGACACATTTTTTCGACAAACTCGACACCAGGGATACGCTGTGCCACCGGGGTTCCAAGAAAAGACAGGGCTGCAAGCAACCCTTTCCCGTCAGGCAGGACAAGATCGGCACCCCCTACAAGATCCCGGAATTTTTTATCCTCTCTTGCCCTGAGAGCAGACAGGGCATCAAGGGTGACAATGTATCTCCCGCCATGATCCAGGTTTACCCATGACCGGACCTTGCCCAGGGCATAATCTACTGAAATGCTGTCCACGGGGACTCCCCAGATTCCTGTTCTGGCTACAGGAACGTTCCGCCCGCGAGATCCCCCGTACATCACAAGAAGGGAGCCCGCCATTACTGTAGCTGATGCCGCAAAGGCGGCAAGGGCTGTTTTCTCGTCCCTCAACTGTACCGATGCCACCACCGCTCCCAACACAGCGCAAAGAACCCCTACCATCCTGACTGCGGGAGTATGATCAAGACCCCTGTTGACAAGTCTTCTGTAGAGGAAAAGAGTGCCCTGGGGACGGGAGCTGAAAGCCCTGCTGACAATGTTGAAGGATGCTTCCGCTATAGGGATGGCAAAGAGGCCAAGGGGAATAAGCATCAGTGTTGAAAAGGTAACCCCCTTGCTTACGCCAATAATGGAGGTTCCGGCTATAAGGGTACCCCAGAGAGCGGCAAGAGGTTCTCCGAGGCGTCTGTAGGAGTGTCCGTGCCGACTCCAGAAAACGGCCAGTATAACGACTCCCATAAGGGTCATGTAGAACGCGCCAGAGATATGTTGCCTGGAAAGGCTTGTTACTATAAGCATGATCACCCAGGTGATCGCGGAAAGAAAACCAGCAAGCCCAGGAATCTGGTCCATTTCCTGTAGCAAGAGAGGGAACATCCCCACCCAGATCGTTGTGACAAGCAGCGAAGAATAATCGTTAAGGAAAAGATAATCACCGCCCGGGATACCTATGAATGATATCCTCATACCCGACGAAGCAAGGACAGCGCCGACAGCGAAAAATCCAGCTGCCCAGGGCACACGGGGAGCTACTCTCTGTCCCACTCCCATCACTGCTGAAACGAGCCCCAACGCCACAACAAGGCGAACGGAAGGATCCGATGCCCAGATACCGCAGATCGCCCATGAGGCAAGGAGGCCCACATCTTTTGTGAACTGGTATTGATCCCTCTCAAGTGATCTCTTGGAGATCCTCTGCAAAAGGAAAAAGAATACGAAAAGGGAAAGTGCAAGAAACAGAGTAGCCTGGATCTCCCGTACATCCACAGGCATCAACGGCCCTCCCCGCATGGAGAAGAATTCGATCTGCAACAAGGTGATTTTATCATGAAAACGGGTAAATTATCATTTTTCTCGAGGATTTTCCATGGAACGGACTCCTCCCATATAGGGCACAAGCGCCTCCGGGATCAACACTGATCCGTCCTTTTGCTGGAAGTTCTCGAGTATCGCAATCAGACAACGGCCCACAGCGATCCCGGATCCGTTGAGAGTGTGGACAAACTGGACCTTTCCTCCGTTTCTGGAGCGATACCTTGTATTCATTCTCCGGGCCTGGAAATCGGTACAGTTGCTGCATGAACTTATTTCCCTGTATTTGTTCTGTGACGGCAGCCACACTTCGATATCGTAGGTTTTACTGGCAGAGAATCCCATGTCTCCGCTGGAAAGGACCACCGTCCTGTATGGTATCTCCAGTTTCTCAAGGACCTTTTCGGCGGCCCTGAGCAGAAGTTCCAGTTCATCAAAACTGTTTTCCGGTGTACATAACTTTACCAGTTCAACCTTGTCGAACTGGTGCTGGCGGAGCATGCCTCTGACGTCTCGCCCGTGGCTCCCCGCCTCTCTCCTGAAACATGGAGTATAGGCCGTGTAGTAAACAGGAAGTTCATCCTCGGGAATTATCTCGTCCCGGTGAAGGTTGGTGAGTGGAACCTCGGCTGTGGGTATCAGCCATAGATCGTCGCAGGAACAGGAATAAAGATCCTCGGCAAACTTAGGTAACTGGCCCGTGCCCCTCATGGTATCGCTGTTGACGAGAAAGGGAGGTTCGATCTCAATAAAGCCGTGATCATTGGTGTGCAGGTCGAGCATAAAATTGATCAGGGCCCTTTCAAGCCTTGCCCCAAGGCCCTTGAGAACCGTGAACCGGCTTTCGGCGAGACGTACGCCCCTCTCGAAATCCATTATCCCAAGTTCCTCTCCTATCTCCCAGTGAGGACGTGGTTCAAATTCAAACACCGGTATCTCGCCGAATGAGTGGATCTCCACGTTGGCCGATTCATCCTCCCCTGCGGGGACTGATGAGTGGGGAAGGTTGGGTATTTCCAGCAGCATGGACTGGATACGGGAATCCAGTTCAAGGATCTTTGCGTCGTTCTCCCTGATCCTGTCCCCCAGTGATTTCATTTTTTCCATGATGGAAGCGGCATCACCGCCGCTTCTTTTGATCTCTGCAACTTCCCTTGAACCCCTGTTTCTCTCTGCCTTCAGGTCGTCTGTTTTTGTCAGTATTTCCCTTCTTTCGGAGTCGAGGCTGACGATCTCGTCCACGGGAAACTTGCCGTTTCTGGAACTGAGTAAACTTTTAATGTCTTCGGGATTTTCCCTGAAAAGTCTTATATCAAGCATCTTTTTCTTCTCCATATTTCACTGACCGTATCTGCTTCATAAGATCAGCCATCTCAACAGCGGCAGCAGCAGCGTCGGACCCCTTGTTTCCGGACTTGCTGCCGGCACGCAGCAAAGCCTGTTCGAGGTTGTCACATGTCAGAACCCCGAACGAGACCGGAACCCTGTGCTCCATCCCGACCATGGCCAGCCCCTTTGAAACCTCCGCCGACACGTAATCAAAGTGAGGGGTATCCCCGCGTATGATAGCCCCCAGGGCAATCACGGCATCATATTTCCCGGTCAGGGCAAATTCCCTGGCTACAAGGGGAAGTTCCCAGGACCCTGGTACCCAAACCACATCAATGTCCCCGGGAGAGACATCATGCCTCAAAAGAAAGTCTTTCGCCCCCTCAAGAAGCCTGGAGGAGATTAATTCGTTGAACCTGGATACGGCAATAATAAAACGCTGTCCTTTCCCGACCAGTTTCCCCTGAATGATCTTCATCTTCTATCCCTTCCCCCAAAAATGATTTTACCTACCCAATGATGTCCCTGAGATGGAGCATGTGCCCCATTTTGTTTTCCTTGGTCTGAAGGTATTTTTCGTTGTAACAGTTCGGTGATATTACTACCGGGACTCTCTCTGAAACCTCAAGACCATATCCTTCAAGTCCGATTATTTTTCTCGGATTGTTGGTAATCAGCCTTATCCTTGACAACCCGAGGTCAGCAAGTATCTGTGCGCCTATTCCGTAATCACGAAGATCGGGCTTGAAACCGAGAGCCTCGTTCGCCTCAACGGTATCGAGCCCCTTTTCCTGCAGTTCGTAGGCATGCATCTTCTCCAGCAGGCCTATCCCACGACCCTCCTGTCTCATGTAAAGAAGAACCCCGCTTCCTTCCTCTTCTATCATCCGCAGGGCAGAATGAAGCTGAGGTCCGCAATCGCACCTCAGGGAACCAAGGGCATCACCGGTAAGACACTCGGAATGGACCCTGACAAGAGTGGCTTCGTCTCTGGCAAGGTCTCCCTTGACAAGAGCAAGATGTACCCTGTCTTTCTGTTCATCAAGAGTAAACCGGTATGCATGGGCCATAAAATCGCCATATTCCGTCGGAAGATGGACAACGGCGACTTTTTCGACAAGCCTGTCCTTTCTGTTGCGATAACGAATGAGGTCCTCAATGGAAATGATCATGAGATTATGCTGGCTTGCGTAATCCACAAGGTCTGGAAGTCTTGCCATTGAACCATCCTCGTTCATGATCTCGCATATTACACCTGCCGGAGTTTTTCCTGCCATTCTGGCAAGGTCAACCGCTGCCTCGGTGTGGCCTGCCCTCTTGAGAACTCCCCCGTTACGGGCGATGAGAGGAAACATATGCCCAGGTCTTCTGAACTTGTCCGCCGTAGCCGCAGGATCGGCAATAAGCCTCGCTGTGACAGCCCTTTCAGCAGCGGAGATGCCCGTTGTAGTGCCTTCCCTGGCATCAACCGAAACTGTAAAGGCCGTTGAGTGCCTATCGGTATTATCCTGGACCATTGGCTCCAGGCCAAGCCTGCCTGCCACTTCAGCATCTACGGGTACACAGATCAGACCCCTTGCCATGGAGGCCATAAAATTGATGCTCTCCCTGTTGACCATTTCTGCCGCCATTACGAGGTCACCCTCGTTCTCGCGGGATTCATCGTCTACCACTATTACCATATCACCCCTGCCGATAGCCTCGATAGCCTCTTCGGCTGTACAGAAAAACTTTTCTCCTGTATTGCCCTCCAATTTTTTTACCTCCTGCCTGTTCCTATGCCCAGCCTATTTCGCCGAGGTAATCCAGGTTTATCCGGCTTCCCTTTTCGGGCTCGGTACCATTTTCTGAAAGAAGCCCCTCAATGTATTTGCACAGTATATCAAACTCGAGATTAACGGCTGAACCCGGCTCAAGATCGCCAAGGGTTGTTCTGGAAAGGGTTTCCGGAATAAGACCTGTCCGGATGATACCATCACTGGAATCGATCACGGTAAGGCTTACTCCCTGGATCGCTATTGATCCCTTCCTCGGGACATATTTCATATACTTTTTGCCTGCATCGATCGAAAGGATCCGGGTTCTTCCCAGTTCCGTGATCCCGGAAACCCTGGCGACAGTATCCACGTGTCCGGTGACAATATGCCCTTCGATCCTTCCTGAAGAACTCAGGGATCTTTCGAGATTGACCCTGTATCCCTGGCTCGTCAGCCCTGGTATGGTATTTACGCGGGTCTCGGGCATCATCTCTACGGAAAACCCGGTCCCGCTGGTCCTTGTGACAGTAAGGCAGGCTCCGGACACGGCAACGGAATCACCCTTTTCAAGAGAGGTGGCAAAGGGAACGTCCCTGATGTCGATTTCCGTAACATCCCCCCGCTGCCTGGAGGAAGATATCACTCCTGTGCATTCAATCAATCCGGTGAACATTTCATCTCCCCCTCGATCCAGAGATCTCCTTCCACATCAACTGCCGAGGTTATACTGACCTCAGCCGAGACGTCGAACCCCGATATTATGAACCCTTCTCCGATCTTTCGCCCCTCTCCGGCAATTCGTGGAGAAACAAAGAAAGAGATGGAATCAAAACATTTTTTTTCCAGGAATGATCCGGCAACCAGCGGACCTCCCTCCACCAGGAGGTTGTTGATCCCTTCGCTGCCCAGAACCTCAAGCATCGGGATCATGGGTATCCTGCTCTTTTCGTCGCTTTCAACCAGAAACACTCGACACCCTTGCTCCTCAAGGCTTCTGCGTTTTCCCGGGGCAGCCCCCGCGAGACCGAACACGATGGTTCCCTCCCTGGCAAGATTTGACCCCGAAGACATACTGAGGCCCGGATCCAGCACAACGGCAACAGGATCCCTGCCAGAAACCCTTCTTACTGTAAGGAGAGGATCATCACACTCCACTGTCCCTCTCCCGACAAGAACGGCATCATTGCACCCCCTCAAGAGGTGTGCCCTGGCCCTGGATTGTTCATTGGTGATCCATTTGCTTTCCCCCGATCCCAGAGCCATTGTGCCGTCAAGGGTAACAGCGGCCTTGAGCGTTACCCAGGGACGATTTCTCTCGACCCTGGACAGAAAACCTCTGTTGATCTTTCGGCATTCTTTTTCCAGCACGCCTTCTCTGACATCTATTCCGGCGGAGGACAGCATTTTAAAACCCCTGCCAGAAACTCTAGGATCTGGGTCTCCTATACCGGCAACGACCCTTTTTATCCCCGCCTCTATGATCCGGGGAGCACAGGGAGGTGTTTTGCCAAAATGAGAGCAGGGTTCCAGGTTGACATAAAGGGTGGCTCCAGCCGCTTTTTTCCCGGCCATCGAGAGGGCTTCAGCCTCAGCGTGAGGATAACCGGGGGCAGAATGGTACCCCCACCCGCATATCCCTGACTCATCAACAATCACACTGCCTACAAGAGGATTGGGGCTTGTCCCTCCTGTGCCCCTGATTGCGAAACTCAAGGCCATTCTCATATAGAATTCGTCTATTTGGCGATCAGCCATTGTCATTTGTTTCGACGACTCCCTTCAGATGCATGAGGATCATTCGTGCCCTTTTTTCGCCGATCCCCTCGACCCTGGAAAGATCCTCGGGATCAAGGGAAGCGATCCTTTCCATGCTTCCGATCTCGGACAGAAGCCGGGCGGCCCGTATCTTTCCGATGCCGGGAATATCCTCGAGAGCGGACCGCGAAAGTCTTTTTCTCCCGGCATCCCTGCTGGCCGTAATCGCGAAACGGTGGGACTCGTTCCGGACTCTTTGAAGAATGGTCAATTCCATACTGCCATTGGGAAGTGCCAGGGGAACCGTTCTATCTGGGAGAAAAAGGAGTTCCTCTCTTTTCGCCAGGGCAACGCAAGGGATATCTTCCATTCCGAGTTCCTTCAGTCTTTCAGTCGCGAATTTTAGCTGTTGCTCTCCCCCATCAATAATTACAAGTTGCGGAAGAGACCCCGACTCGCTTTTGAGCCTGGAGAAACGTCTTCCGACAGTTTCTGCCACAGCGCGGAAATCGTCCACTCCTTCCACGGTTTTTATCCGGAACTTCCTGTATAGATCCGGGTTCGGCGTTCCCTGTTCGAAAACTACACACACACCGTAACTCTCTCCTCCAGCAAAGTGTGAAATATCATATCCTTCGATCCTCCAGGGAACCGATGGCAGGGAAAGAACCTTCTGCAGACCAAGGAGTCCCTTCCAGACCTCCCTTTCGGCGGGCTCGGAAAGAGCCAGTGAAACGTGCTGCCTTGACATTTTCCACAATGACCTTATGGTATCCCTCAATCTGGCTGCGGTCTCGAAATCCAGATTTTCAGATGCCTTGTCCATCCTATCCCTGAGCCTTCCGACAAGTTCCGCCGACTGCCCCTTGAGAAGAAGAACAACATCGGCAACCCTCTCACGATATTCCGAAGGATTTCCTGTACCAATACATGGGGCGGGGCACTTTCCAAGTTCGTACCTCACGCAAGGCCTGTCTCTCCAGTTTCCTCGACTCGAATCACTTTTACAGTTCCTGAGAGGGAAATATCTCTCGATCATCCGAAACATCTGCCTGAGTTCCCTGACGCTGACGAAAGGACCAATATATACGGATCCGTCCTTATCCCTGGTTCTAGTAATCACTATTCTGGGGTAGGGCTCGGAGGTGACTTTTACATAGGGGTATCTCTCGTTCATTTTCAGGTCCACATTAAAAAAGGGCTGATACTGTTTTATCAGGCGTGCTTCAACGATAAGCGCTTCGGCCTCGCTCTCGGTCCTTATTACCGACACGTCAGAGACAGATTCAACAAGCTTTCTGAGCCTTGGAGAAGCAAATCCGCTGTGCCTGAAATAGGACTGAACCCTTTTTCTGAGAGATTTTGCCTTTCCTATGTATATAACCTCTGATTTCTCGTCCAGGAAAGTGTAAACTCCCGGCCGAAGGGGCAGTTCGGATATTTTGCGTGAAAGATCCACAGCAGCCATTTTTTCTCCTCGTGGTTTGTTCCTTCCCTGACTTAAATAGTCTATTCCTTTGCGTCAATTATTGAAAGTTCCCGGACAGCGGTTAAATGCGTTCCAAAGGTTGTATCTCCGCAACCTCTTGGTATAGGATACCTCAGTAAGAGAACAGCCGCTTACCTGGAGGTGCAGTGATGACATTGAGGCTTTTCAACGACCTTACAAGAAAAAAGGAAATATTCGAACCACTGGAATCCGGAAAAGTCCGGTTCTATTCCTGCGGACCGACTGTCTATGATTACTTTCACATAGGCAATGCCCGGCCATTCATAGTCTTTGATTCTCTCAGACGTTACCTCGAGTCCTGCGGGTACGAGGTCCTTTACGCCCAGAACTTCACAGACATTGACGACAAGATGATAGCCAGAGCTGCCCAGTTGGAAATGACAGTGCCCGAACTGGCTTCAAGATTCATAGCGGCCTATTATGAAGATGCCGACGCACTGGGAGTAAAACGCCCGACCTTCTCTCCTATGGCCACGGAATTCATTCCGGAGATAATCGCTCTCGTCGAAAAACTTGTCGAAAAAGGAAACGCCTACGTCGTTGACGGAGACGTTTATTTCGAGGTGCAAACTTTTCCCGAATACGGAAAGCTGGCACGGCAGTCCCTCGACGACCTTCTGTCGGGAGCACGTGTCGATGTAGACCCCAGAAAAAGACATCCACTCGATTTTGCTCTGTGGAAAGCCCCAAAAAAAGGGGAACCCTCCTGGACAAGCCCCTGGGGCGAGGGACGCCCGGGATGGCATATCGAATGCAGCGCGATGTCCATGAAACTTCTCGGTGAAACCATTGACATCCACGCTGGTGGAAGCGACCTTGTATTCCCCCATCACGAGAACGAGATCGCCCAGGCCGAGGCAGCATCGGACAAACCCTTCGTCAGATACTGGATCCACAACGGTTATATCCTTCTGGACCAGGAAAAAATGTCCAAATCTCTGGGAAATTTTCTCACAGCCAGGGAAGCGCGGGAAAGGTTTTCACCCGGCGCCATAAGGCTATTCATGCTTGGAGCTCACTACCGTTCCCCGATAAGTTTTTCCGATGAGAGCCTGAAGCAGGCCGAGAGCGGCATCGCCAGAATTAAAAACAGCGTTACCGATCTTCTTTCCGCACCCGTAACGGATAAAGCAACCTCGAACATAAACGGAGAAAATTTCCTCGTAGAGTCCGTTTCCAGTTTCAATTCATCACTTGACGACGATTTCAACACGGCCGGAGCGATAGGAACTCTTTTTGAAGTGATCAGGACGATCAATCTGGCAGTCGCTCATGGCCAGGCTGTATCCCCGGTTTTTTTCAATAATGCCATTTCTTTTCTGGAACATTGCGACAAGATTCTGGGTATCATAGGCCTTGAGGACCTGAAAAAAGGATCCCCCGAACCGGGCGACCCGGAAATAGATGAAATGGTAGCAGCCAGAGAAATAGCTCGAAAAAACAGGGATTTCGCAGCAGCAGACAAAATCAGGCAAGAACTCTCCGCCAGGGGTATCGCAATTGAGGATACTCCCCAGGGAGCAAGATGGAAAAGGATCACAAAATGAAAAACCCTCCGGGAGGAAGAACATGAGCGGAACAGATCAAAAATACCGGAAAACCTACCCCGTTTCATGGAAGCAGCTTCACAATGACTGCAGAGCCTTGGCCTGGCGCCTTCTGGAGATCAGAAAAGATTGGGATAAGATCATCGCCGTTGCCCGCGGGGGCCTTGTTCCCGCGGCAATAATTGCGCGGGAACTCGACATTCACAATATTGACACAATATGCGTATCAAGCTACACAGTTCGTTCCCAGGGAGAATCGAAAGTGATCAAGAAAATTTTCGGAGAGAGTGAAAAGTGCCTGATCATAGACGATCTCGTGGACACCGGCAAAACAGCCAGAATAGTAAGGAACATGCTTCCCATGAGTCACTTTGCGACGGTTTACGCAAAGCCGGACGGGAGACCCCTGACTGACACTTTTATCACGGAGGTCAGCCAGGAAACCTGGATCCTTTTCCCCTGGGATTCCGAACCTCAATACCAGTACATCGAACCAATAGCGGATATATCCAGACGCGGAGCCTAGATCAGGGGGATTTATCCTTTGGAGGTTCCTATCCTCTCTCCTCCCTGGAATATGGAACCCCCAGGGCGGCTGGAGCACCGAGAAGAATACCTTTTCCCTTTCTTATGGAGATCAAAAGAAGGACTGCTATGGTGAGCAAATATGGCAACATCATGAGGAGCGGAGCGGGAAATGTCGTCCCTGCCGCCTGTATCCGGAGTTGCATGGCCCCGACCCCACCGAACAGGTAGGCTCCAAGAACAGCCCTGGCAGGGTGCCATATCGCAAAGATGACCAGCGCTACAGATATCCATCCTCTTCCTGCGGTCATCCCCTCTCCCCACATTTTTGTATAGGCCAGAGACATGTAAGCTCCTCCTACTGCTGCCAGACCCCCTCCCAAAACAGTGTAAAAGTACCTGAGCCTTGCAGCGCTGAGACCCATGGCATCCACAACTTTGGGAGATTCTCCCACAGCCCTGAGGTTTAGCCCCGGGCGGGTGTGAAATATGTACCAGACCAGAAATATCACCAGTCCGTAAGAAACGTAGACCAGAGGATCATGATTGAAAAATACAGGCCCCACAACAGGTATGCCCGAAAGAAAAGGGATCTGCAACTTTCCGAACCCCGCGATGGTCTCGCCTATCATTTTCCTTCCCAACAGGGAACTGGCCCCTGTGCCGAACATCGTCACGGCAAGACCGCTAACGACCTGGTTGGCCCCTACGGTGACGCATAAAAAAGCATGCACAAGGGATACGCAAGCCCCCGCCAGAAATGCCACGGCTACTCCCGCCCAGGGATTCCCGCTGGCATGGGCCGCCATAAAACCGGAAAAGGCCCCTATAAGCATAAGTCCCTCCACTCCCAGGTTGAGGACCCCCGACCTTTCGGTAAGGATCTCTCCAAGAGTAGCGTAAAGTATGGGAGTTCCGCTTCTTACTGCCGCCGCAAGAATAGGGATAAGAATATCCACCCTACTCACGCTCCTTCCTTATCACCTGCACCTTGTAGTTTCTGGCGAACTCCGACGCAAGAACGGCAAAAAGAATACAGCCCTGAATGACCTGAACACTCGCGACAGGAAGTCTCATTACCACCTGCAGTGTGTCCCCTCCCACCAGGAGGACTCCCATAAAGAAGGATACGATCATGATCCCCCAGGGGTTAAGCCTGGCAAGCCACGCAACAATGATTGCTGTGTAGCCGTAACCGGGAGAGAACCCGTGCTGCAGCCTGCCCTGAAGTCCGGAGATCTCGATCATGCCGGCCATTCCGGCAACAGCGCCGGAGACAAAAAGGAGAAGAATAATGTTCCGCCTGGAAAGTATACCCGCATAGGAAGCGGCTTTGGGGTTGTCTCCTATGGCCCTTATTTCGAAGCCCCATCGGGTCCATCTTATGACAAGCCTGTAAACAAGAACAAGTATGATAGCCGCAAAGATCCCAAGATGTACCCGGCTGTCAAAGAAAAGCGGAAGTCTTCCTGAGGCCGGAAAAGGAGCGGTCATCGGAAAACCGAGGCTCGATGGATCTCTCCACGGCCCGTAAATGTAATATTCGACCAGGTGTATTGCAACATAGTTCAACATCAGGGTGGTTATTATCTCGTTCACGTTCCATCGTGCTTTTAGATAACCTGCAACCCCACCCCAGCAACCTCCTGCCAGAAAGGCGGCCATTAGCATGACTGCAAGCATTGCAAACCGGCTGTCGGTCTGCAGGTATCTGACCGCAGCCGTGGCCGCGAGAGCCCCGGCGTAAATCTGACCCTCTGCGCCAATATTCCAGATTTTCATCCGGAAAGCCAGGGCAACAGCAACTCCGGCAATAACCAGGGGGATACTCTTGACTACAACCTCACCGATCCCGTACCAGCTTCCAAGTGCACCCCGGAACATGGCGATGTATGCCCTGACGGGGGAGACCCCGAAAAATGCCAGAGCCAACCCAGCCAGAAAAAGAGCAACCATCACGGACAGGACGGGAAGCAGGGTTTCGAAAGCAAAACTCGTATAATATCTTCTCCTGACAATGATCCTGTATCTCATTATTGGAGGTTTACCGCCTTTCCAGTGGATTCCCTTTCGGAGTCAGGGGGTACTTCGAATTCCTCCAGGGGCGACCCGGCCATCATGAGCCCCATCTGTTCCTCCGATACTGTATCGGGATGCTCGACAAGGCCCATCAGTTTTCCGTCATGAATAACGGCTATCCGGTCGCTCATCGAGAGTATCTCATCAAGATCATCTGAAACTAGAAAAATGGCCGCCCCCCTGTCCCTCTGCTCCAGAAGGGTCTCCCTGACGAATTGGGTGGCACTGACATCAAGTCCCCAGGTCGGCTGCACCGCTATGACAACTTTTGGATCATCGGATAATTCCCTGGCCAGCATCAGTTTCTGAAGGTTCCCGCCCGAGAGCATCCTGGCCGGGTAGCCGAGTCCGGGATTTACCACACCGAACCTCTCCACAAGTTGACCGGTCCTGCCCGCGATATTTTCCCAATGAAGAAAGAACCGAAACCGGGTAAATTCTTTTCTCCAGTACTTCCTCAGGGCGATATTCTCCCGAAGATTCATGCCTGTAACCAGCCCCGTCCCCACTCTGTCAGCGGGGATATATCCTATGCCCCTTCTCTGGAAATCCCTTGTTTCCCTTCCCTCCATGGAGGTTCCATCGACAAGGATCCCTCCGCCTTCGGTTTTTCGCATTCCCGCCAGGGCCTCACAAAGCTCTTCCTGACCGTTACCCGATATCCCGGCAAGACCCAGGATCTCCCTTTTTCTTACGTTAATACTGAACCCGCTGACCTTCATTCGCCCCCGGTCACCCCTGACGAAGAGATCCCTGGTTTCCAAAACCACTCTTCCGGGGTTCTGAAGGGTCTTGCCGATCTGAAAAACCACCTTTCTCCCGACCATCATCTCCGCAAGAGATTCCTTTGAAGCCCTGGAGGCGGGAACAGTAGCAACTTTTTTCCCTTTTCGAAGAATCGTTATCCTGTCTGAAACTTCAAGGACCTCGTCCAGTTTATGGGAAATAAAAATAATTCCGTGACCTTCGGAAACCATCTGTCTGACCGTAGAAAATAGAGCCCTTGATTCCTGGGGAGTCAAAACCGCTGTCGGTTCGTCAAGGATGAGGATCTCCGCGTCGCGATACAGCATCTTGATCAGGGCCACCCTCTGCTGTTCTCCTATGGACAGTTGCCATACCGGGGCAAGGGGGTCTACATGGATGCCGTATTTTTCACGGATAGACTCTATCCTGCCGATAACCTCGTTCCTGTCGGGAACAAAGGGGAGATCCCTGAGACCCAGAGCGACGTTTTCCCACACGCTCTGGGCTGGAACAAGCATGAAGTGTTGATGCACCATACCGATACCGGCATCTATCGCGTCCCGGGGAGATCTGAATGTCATCTCCTCCCCCCTGATAAGGATGCGACCCTTCTCGGGGGTATAAAGACCGCAGAGAATGTTCATCAGTGTGCTTTTGCCGGCTCCGTTCTCCCCCAAAAGAGTGTGAACCTCTCCCCGTTGAAGATCAAGGTCGATCCCGTCGTTCGCCTTGACACCGACAAAAGATTTGACTATGCCCCGCATGGACGCTAGGTTAACATCTGCAGCTGGTGTCACCGATTCTTCCTCCCGACAGTTATTATTCACGAACCAATCAAGATTCTAAACCATCACACAAAAAAAGGGGGCGCAAAAGCGCCCCCTCTAAAGCCCATTTTCTATTGGGGAATATCTCCCTCGACTCCAAGGACGAACCAGTTCATTCCGAGCATGTCGCCATCAGACATGGTCTCACCCTTCTTCACCATCTCTTCGCCCTTCTGGTTCTTGACTGGACCGGAGAAAACGTCCCACTTGCCCTCAACCATTTTCGCTTTCTCGGCCTCTACAAGCTTGACAATGTCATCGGGAATTTCCGGAGATAAAGGCGCAAGTCCGACAAGGCCTTCCTTGAGTCCCCACCAGATATCATGGGACTCCCATGTTCCATCGATGACTTCTCCAGCTATCTTCTTATAGACCATTCCCCAGTTCCATATCGGAGCAGTCAGGTGTTTTGTGGGAGCATAGCTTTTCATATCGTTGTTGTAACCAACTACGTACACTCCGGCCTCCTCCGCCGTCTGAGGGGCTGCGCCCGAGTCCGCGTGCATGGCTATAACATCGGCTCCCGCGTCTATTAAGGCAAGGGTAGCTTCCTTCTCCTTCGCCGGGTCAAACCAGGAGAAGAGCCAGACAACCTTGACCTTTACGTCCGGGTTGGTCTTCCGGGCACCCAGGGTAAAAGCATTGATCCCGCGAATAACTTCGGGGATAGGATTGGCAGCGACAAATCCAATTACATTGCTCTTGGACATCTTGCCCGCCACAAGACCGGAGAGATAACGGGCCTGGTACATCCTGCCAAAGTAGTTTCCGACGTTGGGAGCAGTCTTGTAACCGGAGCAGTGCATAAAAACCACATCAGGGTTTTTCGCGGCCACATCCTGGACAAAATCCATATAGCCGAAGGAGGTTGCGAAAACGAGATTGGCGCCATTCCTGATGAAGGTTTCCATAACCCTGACAGAGTCAGGGCCTTCCGGGACAGACTCGACAAAGAACGATTCCATTCCGGGATAGGCCTTTTCCATTTCCAGACGGCCGATATCATGCATGTAGGTCCATCCTCCGTCACCGACAGGTCCCACGTAAACAAATCCGGCCTTGAGATCCTTGGCTGCTACGGGCTCCATGGCAAACGAGGCGGAAGCACCCATAACAACCGAGATGCAGACAATAGCAAGCAGTATTTTCCTCATATCCTCAATAACCCCCCTGATCCCTTGATGATACCGCCACGATAGCACTAACATTTATCGAAAAGCGGCTTTATATTTCAACCCCATTATACACGAGGGGAACCATTTTGAATATCTATTTTCAGAGCCAACTGAAAAGAACTTCACCGCCCGGGAAAGTGTATCCAGACGTATAATGCCAGGCTCCAAGAACTTCCCGCGGAGCCAGAGGAAAATGCTCTTCTATCTCGGAGGGGTAAAATTTCAGGCTTCCTTTTCCCTTCCAGACATTTTCACCGTAACGGTAATCCTCCGCTCCCAAAGAGACCAGTTCAAGGACCGAGGGGGGAGCCCCTTTAACGATGGAAGGGAAATGCCTTACATGAAGCAGGGGAAGACCCATGGGACGCGGTAGTTCCCCGGGAGAACATTTGCCTGTAATATCCATGGATCCTTCAAAAAGCCTTTCTCCGTGCGCGGAGGCTATTCCTTTTAATCTGGTTCCGATACCCATTTTGGGCATGGCGGGATTAAGAGGGTGATAATCTGTCATATAAACTTCGCCCAGCTTTTTGGGGAATCCCATAAACCAGCCCCTTGCCATGCTGAAATCATTGTCAACCCAGATATGAAGGCATATCTGGCCCACTGTTTCCTCAAAGGAACAACCCGTCCATATGGCGGCTTCCATGTACTGGGTCCTTTCGGGATTGATGCAGGCCATGTCCCTCTGGTCTTCCCATACCGACCACCATCTGCTGAAGGCCACATAGGCAAGATCAGGTTCAGGCCCTGGTTTCAGCGGATGAGGCAGGTACGAAGCAATAACATCCGGATCGGTCCGGAAAAGGATATTTAGGTATTCAGTTCCATAATGCCAGGGAAAATCTCCTACAACAGAGGACTTTCCCCCCGGTGTGAGTGGATAGGAATATCCTTTAAGACTGAATTGTTTTTTTTGCAAGAGAAAGACCTCCTTATTGATCTGACGGGAATATCGGGGCACAAAAATGGCGGAGACGTGTGGGGATCGAACCCACCGGGGCCGGCCGTACCGACCCCCACCGGGTTTGAAGCCCGGGGCACTCACCAGAGCACACTCGCCTCCGCTTGCCAGGATATTCTAATTCCTTGCACTCATGTTGTCCATCGATCGGCAGCCCCGATGTTGGCGGAGCCTCCTTCACGGCAATTTGCTCCTCGCCCCACAGCAGGCTGCGAAACCCACCGGCTCTTGAGCCTTCGGCAAAACCTTCACTCCGGCCCCATCCCGTTCACCGTTGACCGTTCACGCCCTTGATCCTTATGTCATCCTGAGCATACCGAAGGATCTGGTTCTGACCCAGATTCCCGCCGGTGGGCGGACGTTCCGCTTCGTCATTTCATTCCTCAGAATGACAAGGCCTTGCCCTTCCAGTCTCCTGTTTCCAGTTTCCTGACGCCTGCTCTTCAGGTTCATTCCATTGCCTTTGGCTTTTTCGATTCCCGATTCACAATTCACGGTACCTGGCCAGGATTCTTCGCTTCGCTCAGAATGACAAAGCCCTTGCCCCGCTTTTTTCGTCTCACTTCTCACGTCTAACCTCTTACGCTCTTGTTTTTCCCCTTCCAGTCTCCTGCCTCCCGGGTTTTCGATTCACCAGTCACACCTCACCAATTCCATCTCTCCATCCCCTCAGTTTCTTCCTGATCCTCTGCATGGCATTATCGACTTTTTTCCTTTGCCAACCAAGGACCAAAGCCGAAGAAGATACCGACCCGGTTTCAAGAAAGGCATCGAGAACGGTCATTTCGGTAATTGTAAGAAGTGAGGTAAAATCCGGCGGAAGCAGTTCTTCTACCGGCCAACAGGGACTGCTCTCTTCGATCGCTTCCGTCTCCGGGTCAAGTGGAGATTGCCTGTTTTTGTTCTTGTTCTTCCTGAGGTATGAGATCATCCCGTTCCTGACGCATGAAAAGAGGTAGGACGAAAATTTGCCCCGGTTTGCCTCGTAACCCCGAACAGCCCGAATAAGAGAGATGTAACCTTCCTGCAAAAGATCATCTTCCTCTGCAAGGAAACTCCCCTTGAATTCCCGGGCAATATACCGGATCAGCGGCGTAAAGCGAAGCATCATCTCCGAAAGGGCCTCTTCGTCCCCCTTGCCGGACCTCTCGACAAGACCCCCCGAAGGTTCCTCCCACAGGTACCTTACACCAGACATTACGACCCACCTATGACGTTCCTGGTCCTTCGAAGCCAAGAAACAGTGTTTCCGTTCCGGGTCTCTCTCCTGTCCGGAAGGCGCGGCGCACCATTTCGACAGCGTTCTCGATCTCCGGGCCGTCATTTCGGTAATAGAGTCTCGCCAGGGGTTGACCTCTGCTTACTTTTTCACCCCTGACTGTCACTATCTCGCAGCTTACAGAGGAATCAATTTCCTGCTCCCTGGTCAGACGCCCTCCCCCAATAGAGCGAACCGCCTCTCCAATCAACAGCGCGTCGCACTCTGTTACCCAGCCCGCTTCAAGGGCTTCGACCTCGAAAACAGAAGGAGCAAGGTGGTTTCTGCGTTTTCCGGCATCGAGAAAATCCCCGGGATCCCCACCCTGGACTTTTACCATTTCAAGGAATTTTTCAAGACCCTTGCCTGAGAAAATCGAATTTTCGGCGATCTTGACACCCTCCTCAATGGATGGAGCCTTCCCGCCCAGGTGGATCATGGCCCCCGCCAGCCGAAGAGAAAGCTCCAGCGTATCTTCTGGGCCTTCGCCCCGCAGAACATCTATCGCCTCCATCACTTCGGCGGCGTTTCCCGTCCATCTTCCCAAAGGTCTCGACATGTCGGTTATCATCGCAATGGCCGGTCTCCCAAGGGCCATCGAAAGATCCACCAACTGTCTTGCCAGTTGATTCGCGGAATCAAGGTCCTTCATAAACGCTCCATTTCCGCACTTGACATCGAAAACGAAAGCACTTGATCCCCCGGCCACTTTTTTGCTTACTATGCTGCTCGTGATCAAAGGGATACATGGCACCGTCCCGGTCACATCTCTCAGCTTGTAAAAGACTCCCTCTGCCGGTGCCAGGTCTTTTGAGTGGCCGCTGACGGCACATCCGGTCTTTTCAACCTGATCGATGAAACTCTTCATGTCAAGGCTCGAACGGAAACCGGGGATCGAATCAAGCTTGTCAACGGTCCCTCCTGTAAAACCAAGACCCCTGCCGCTGAGTTTGGCGACGGGAACACCACAGGCACCCACAAGGGGCACTACCACGAGGGTTGTTTTGTCACCTACCCCCCCTGTACTGTGCTTGTCAACGGCAAAAAGACCATCGGGGAACCGGACTGTTTTCCCTGACCCGGCCAGGGCCTCTGTGAAGGTCCTGTTCTCGGAAGGGGTCATTCCCCTGAAAAATACAGCCATCAGCCAGGAAGAGATCTGGTAATCTTTCATTCCTCCACTTAAGGCCACCCGGACGAATTCCCTGATATCACCAGGCGAGTTTTCGAGACCGTCCCTTTTGGTTTCAATGAAGGAGACAGGATTCACCTGATCTCACCTCCAAGTTTCAGAACAACGGCCTGAAGGAGGCTTGTCAGCCTTCCCGATGCCTTGTCCATCTCTTCCAGGACTTCTTCGTGTGTAAGTACCTTTTCAGACATTCCAGCGGCATAATTCGCAACGCAGGAGATCACGCAGGATCTCATACCCATATGCCTCGCGGTAATTACTTCCGGCACAGTTGACATCCCTACGACATCTGCCCCAAGTATCCTCATCATTCTTATCTCAGCCGGAGTCTCAAAGGATGGGCCCGGGAAGGCAGCGTATATTCCTCTCCTGATCTGCAGGTTCAAAGAGGAGGCCGCAGCCTCTACCAGTTCCAGAAGTCCCCTGTCATATGCATAGGTCATGTCCGGAAACCTCGGCCCCCATAAATCCTCGTTGGGCCCCCTAAGGGGGTTGTGTCCCTGAAAATTGATATGATCGTAAACAAGAACAAGGTCTCCAGGGGAAAGAGAATGGCTTATTCCCCCCGTAGCATTGGTGCCAAAGTAGTTGGGTACTTTCATCTCTCCGAAGACCCTCACGGGAAACACGACCTCCGACATTGAATATCCCTCGTAGAAGTGGTGTCTTCCCTGCATGGCCACTATCGGGGTTTGACCGAAAAATCCACATACAAGTTTCCCGGAATGTCCCGGAGCCGTTGATTCCGGCCATCCAGGAATATCCTCGTAGGGGATCTCGATCTTTTCCTGAATCGAATCCGCGAAGGCTCCAAGGCCAGACCCCAGAACAAAAACGGCCAAAGGACTGTGTTTAAATCTTTCCTCGACATATTCCCTGGCTTCCCGCACCTTTTCCCTGTAACCGGTCATCCTGAAACCCTCCCCTGTCATCCACGCCAGGTACAGGCTCATCATGCCCTGGGGTGGCTTTTATCGTAAACGTCCCTGAGTTCAGTATCGAAATGAGTGTATTTTTCCGTGGTCATTATGGAGGAATGTCCAAGAAGTTCCTGCAAGGTACGAAGATCCATCCCCCTCCTGAGAAGATGGGTCGCAAAGGAATGTCTCAATATATGGGGGTACAGCCGGGATTCGGCAATTCCGGCCTCTTTGCCCCTTTTCCTTATGATCCTCCAGACATCCTCTCGCCTCAGGGGGTTACCGTTGACCGAAACAAAGACCCTGTCGGTGCCGGGTGCCCCCAGGGTTTCCCTGCTACGGGATATATACCTTTCCAGACTTGCCCTTACTTTGCCCACAAGAGGAACGATCCTCTCCTTGTTACCTTTTCCGCCGGGCCTGAGAAAACCTGAATCAAACCCCACATTACGAAGAACCAGCCCGGATATCTCGCCAGCCCTCAATCCGCATCCGTAACCGAGCTCCACAACGGCCCTGTCCCTGAGTGAGAGAGGATCATCACCTTCGCAGGCTGCCATCAGCCTGTCAACCTCACCTTCCGTAAGGATACGGGGCAGTTTTTTTTCCCGTGTGGGCAACCGGGGAAGAGAGCCGTCACTTTCTGTTTCCCCTTCGGTCTCAAGAAACCTCATCCAGGTCCTTAGAGTTGCAGCAGCCCTCTGGATCGAGGACTTGCTTTTTCCGGATAAGGTCATTGTAGAAAAGAAAGAGGAAAGACCATCCCGCTCTGGTGGACAAAAGGCTGTCCCGGTCTCACCACAGAATTTCCTCCATGCCCTAAGGTCAGAGCCGTAGGCCTGGATGGTGTTCTCGGAACAGCCTCTCTCGTATCGCAAATAGCTGAAAAAAAGAGCCAGATCCTTATCGTTTTTTTCCATATATTCCGCTCCCGTGAAAAAGGGGCGAGTTTTACCCGTCCCTTTTCCGAGAGATGGCCGATCTTTTCGCAAGGTACCAGTAGACGGCCGAAAGTGTCTTTGAATCCCTGATCTTTCCTGTATCGGCCGCCTCGAGAAGTTCCGTCTCTGACATCCTCACAAGATCAAGAAACTCATCTGGATCGCATTCCTTTTTCGATGGCAAGAGCCCTGAAGCGTGATAAAGAATTATCATCTCATTACTGAACCCTGGAGATGTGTAGAACCGCGAGACCTCGACAATATCCCTTGCGTCGAAACCGGTCTCCTCCTGAAGTTCCCTTCTTGCCGTATCCGCAGGCTTTTCTCCAGGCTCGACGATACCGGCCGGAATTTCTAGCAAAAACTCCCCCGCGGGATACCGGAACTGTCTCACCAGAAAAAGGTCGCCGTCATCAGCCTCGGCAATAATCCCTACTGCCGGGGCATGTTCAACAACCTCGCGGGAGGCCTTGTTGCCATCCTGTAACCTGACGTTGTCTACCCGAAGGTTGATTATTCTCCCCCGATAAACCAGGGTACCCGAGATCTTTTCCTCCCCAGAGCCCATTACAGACCTACTTCTTCAGGAGTTTTTCGGCTATCTCCTGACCCTTTTCAAAGGCCTCGAGGTTCATGGGAAGGAACTGCGGTTTCCGGGAACCGAGTTTATCCTTGATGGTCTCGATACAAACTTCACGGGAGATCAGGTCTGTCGCCCTGACGATAGCGCCAAGGACCACAATATTGGATATCCTGTCGCTTCCAAGAGCCGAAGCGACACTGTGCGCAGGGATGGGAAGCAGTATTACATCTTTCCTGGGACTATCGTATTTGACAAGATCAGAATTATAGGCAAGGACGCCTCCCGGCCTGACGGTTTTTTCAAATTTTTCGAGAGAAGGGTTGTTCATTATTACGGTAACATCCGACTCTGCAACCACAGGAGACGCAATCTCCTCGTCGCTGATGGCAACTCCGCAGTTTGCCGTTCCGCCGCGCATTTCCGGGCCATAGGAAGGTATCCAGGTAACATATCTGCCTTCGTTTATTGCGGTATAGGCCACAAGCTGACCGAGTACCATGATCCCCTGGCCTCCGAAACCTGCCGCTATCATTCCTCTGAAGAAACCGGACATAATCTGCAGGCCTCCTTAATTGAATTCCTTGAACACGCCAAGGGGGTAATGGGGGATCATAGTGCTTTCGGTCCACTCGAAAGCCGGCACCGGTGCCATACCCCAATTGGTCGGACAGTTGGAAAGGATCTCGACAAAGGAGTATCCTTTTCCGTCGATCTGGTTCTGGAAAGCCTTTTTGATGGCCTTCTTCGCCTCGATAATATATTTGGGTTTTGCCACCGAAACCCTGGTTATATAGCCAGGTGTTTCAAGAGTGGCCAGCATTTCGCACATCCTCATGGGATACCCGGCAAGCAGAGGATCCCTTCCGAAGGGACATGTTGTAGCCTTCTGGCCAAGAAGGGTGGTCGGAGCCATCTGTCCGCCAGTCATGCCATAGATCGCGTTATTGATGAAGATCGTGGTCAGTTTCTCACCCCGGTTTGCGACATGGATGATCTCGGCTGTGCCAATGGAAGCAAGGTCTCCGTCGCCCTGATAGGTAAATACGATCTTGTCTGGCCTTGTTCTCTTGATCCCGGTGGCCAGTGCAGGCGCCCTGCCGTGCGCGGCCTCACAGAAATCGACATCTATATAGTCGTACATGAGGGCCGCACAACCTACAGGAGCCGTCCCTATCGTGTCATCCTGGATCCCCAGTTCGTCGATAACCTCGCACAGCAGCCTGTGGGCAATACCATGGCCGCATCCCGGGCAGTAATGGGTGTGCACTTCCTTTACCCAGGATTTTGGCCTTTCATAGATCTTGGTTTCCTTCATCTGTTCAACACCTCCCCGGCCTAGATTATGGCCCTTATCTGGTCTTCGATCTCCCTGACGGAAGGAGCGATACCGCCAGCGTGCCCGAAAAAGGCTACAGGGGCCTTTCCGCAAACCGCTGCCTGAACATCCTCGACCATCTGCCCCATATTCATCTCCACAACAAGGACGTGCTTCGCCTTTTCGGCGAGTTTTGCCATTATGTCCTTCGGGAACGGGAAAAGTGTTATCGGTCGAAGCATGCCGACCTTGACTCCTTCTTTCCGCAGGTTGTTGATGGCGGACCGGGCAATTCGCGCCGTTGTGCCGAAAGCAGCAAGAATGATATCGGCGTCTTCGCACTGATACTGCTCAAACCTGACTTCTTTTTCCATCAGTTTGTATTTTTCCTGCAGTTTTATATTATGCTCCTCGAGATGTTCCGGGTTAAGGTAAAGGCTTTTGAGGATATTCCTTTTGCTTCCCCTCTCACCCATGCACCCAAGAGCCCATGGTTCCCTGGGAGGAAGATCCTTCGAGACGTGCTCCTTGATCTCCACCGCTTCCATCATCTGGCCCATGAACCCGTCGGCAAGTATCATTACGGGGTTTCTGTATTTCTGGGCCAGGTCAAAAGCTTCCTGGGTCACCTCAACGGCTTCCTGGAGTGTGCTGGGAGCCATTACAAGGAGCCTGTAGTCTCCGTTTCCACCGCCCTTGGTGGACTGGAAATAATCTGCCTGGGATGGAAGTATTCCACCCAGCCCAGGTCCGCCGCGCATTACGTTGACGATGACGGCAGGAATTTCGCACCCTGCTATGTAACTGATACCCTCGGACATAAGAGATACGCCAGGGCTTGACGACGTTGTCATTATCCTGGTACCCGTCGAGCCGCCACCCATGACCATATTGATCGCGGCTACTTCGCTTTCGGCCTGCACATAGGCCCCACCTATCTTGGGAAGTTTCCCCGACATGTATTCTGGTATTTCGTTCTGGGGCGTGATCGGATAGCCGAAAAAATATTTACATCCGGCCTGGATAGCCGCCTCAGCAATTGCCTCGGTGCCTTTCATAAGAACCCTTGCCATAGATAACACCTCCCAGCCTTTTTCTATTCTTCGATCCGGAATACTTCGATGGCTGCGTCCGGACATGTGGTAGCGCACATCCCGCAGGCTATGCACCCTTCCTTGAACTGTTCCGCAGGCCGGTATCCCTTGCTGTTGATGGTCTCGGATATCCTCAAAACCTTGACAGGACAAGCCTGTACACAGAGGCCGCAGCTTTTGCAGAATTCAGCAAGAACGTTGATGCGTCCCTTTGCCATTTAACCGCACACCTTCTTTCGTTTTGAAAATGGTTACCACCTTCCGGCATCACAGGAGAGGCAACCTTCTATGACCTGTCCCCGGCCTGGGTCCACATGTATCCCTCTTCCCACGGAAGCATCATGTGCCTTGTCATGAAAAGAAGATCAACCGGAGACTCTTTCCCGATATATTCGGATTCGCTTTCCAGATGAGGCGGAACTGTTCCGAAAAGGACTTCAAGTCCAATATCTTTGCCTGCGTCACATACCTGCCGGTAACCCCAGAGCAGATCGGCTGATGTGGTCTGATCCATAAGGTGAGGGTTGGCCGCAAGGGCGCCTATTTTCAGACCCGACAGCTTTTCCATGTTAAGGATCATATCCCTTATGCCGGACACATCCCCCGTCTGTGGTCTGAAAGGATTCACAACCAGGATCAGAAGATATCCGGCCTCCTCGAGGGGCTCACTGTACTGCTTCAGGGCCCTTACTCCGACAGCGTCACCACCAACATCGAGGATCAGTCTCTTTCCCTCGGTCTTGAGAGCCCAACCCACTTCGGGTGAGATAACGGGCATGTCAGACCATCTCGCGCTTTCTTTGGGAGTGAGAATAGTAAAGCCCATCCTTCTCAGGTTTTCTGCGATCTGCCTTACACAAAAATACGGGTTGATAATATCAACGTCAGCTATGGTTATTTCTTCGCCACACTCATGAAAAGAGAGGGCCATATTGAGAACGCATTCTGTCTTGCCGGAACCGAGCGCCCCTGTAACCGCTATGGCTCTGGGCCATTGTCGCCCGCAGATCGGCCCTGCAGGCATGGCTTTCCTTGCTCCGGGAATCAAAGGATATCACCCTTTCTGAATGAAGTACCCCTTATCCAGGACGCTCCGTCTGCCCTGTTCTTGCCTTCTTGCTGGACCTCTATCAGCTCAATTGATCCCTCGCGACACGCTACAACCGGGTTCCCGGGAACAGAATCAATGATCGCACCAGGTTCTCCGGACTCCTTGCGAGATCTTGTCTTCCATATCTTGAGTCTTTTTCCGTTGGCTATTATGTAAGTACCGGGAGAGGGATTCATAGCCCTTACAAGGTTATGAACCTCTGTGGAAGGTTTTTCCCAACTCAGCTTGGTTTCGCTCTTTTGTATCCTGGGGGCAAAAGTTGCTTTCTCATGTCTTTGCTCTTTAAAGGGAATCCTTCCCTTGCTGTACAATTTTAGACTATCTACAAGCAATCGGCTACCCTTCACCGAAAGAACCTCAAAAAGATCCCCCGAAGTATCATCGGGCCCGATTTCCACTTCTACCGATCCAATTACAGGTCCCGCATCCATTTCCTCTACGAGCCTGAAGAGGGTAACACCGGTTATCACTTCCCCATTCATCAGGGCCCTCTGTACCGGAGCCGAGCCCCTGTAGGCGGGGAGGAGTGAAGGATGAATATTCAAACAGCCCGGAGGCCCAGTGGAAAGGAATGGTTCCCCGATTTTCTGGACAAAATCAACAACCACAACGCAGCATGGCCGTTCTTTTTCAAAAAGGTCCCTGATTATTTCATCAGTATTGATGTTTTCCGTCCGGGTAATTGGTAATCCAAGGGTGCAAGCCCGGGATTCGACAGGTGTTATCCTTTTTTCCAGTTTCCTCCCCGCCGGTTTTGGGGGTGCGGTAATAACTCTTGAAATGCGAACTTCTTCAGAAACATTAGCCAGGCAGTTCGCTCCAAAGGAACCAGATCCGGCAAACCATACAGGATACCCGAGATCCATCCTTATCCCCTTTTCTGAAGTTTCCTTTTAAGAAATTTTCTTTTTAGTGGTGACAGTCTGTCAAAAAAAAGTTGCCCGTGAAGATGGTCTATCTCATGCATTATGGCTCTTGCAAGAAAGCCGGTCTCCTCTATCCTTTGAGGCTTTCCTTTCTCGTCCTGTGCCTGAACAACTACCCGATCCGGGCGGACTACTTTTTCGAATATTCCGGGGGCGCTGAGACAACCCTCTTCCTGTACGGTCTCCCCTTCCACTTCGAGAACTTCCGGGTTGACGAGAATTATCTTTCTGTCTTTCCAGCCAACCACCGCGACCTGGATGCCGAGACCTATCTGCGGAGCTGCCAGGCCTACTCCGTCATATTCAACCATGGTCTCCCACATATCATCAACAAGAGACAGCAGGTCCTCGTTGAATTCTCCAACCCTTTCGGCGGTGCTCGTCAAAACCGGGTCGGGATATTCCCGAATTCGGTGGACAGACATCTGGAAACGCTTCCTTTCAACCAGTAAAATGCTGCGGTTGGGGCGCCTCACGCGCCCCAACCTGATCTTTAGTCCTTCAGCGCCTCTTGCCAGAGATCACCAATCGTAACGTTCGTCTCTCCATCCATGAACTGGCTGCTGTCGCTTTTAACGTTACTCTTTTTTCTGCGTTTGTCGGGTTCACGAACTTCCCGCTCCCGTTTTGGCTCCGGTTCTTCCAGAGCACTCATGCTGAGCCTGATCCTTCGCTCATCGGGTTTGATCTCGATGATACGGGCCAACACTTCCTGCCCTTCTCCGAGAATGTCCCCCGGTTTCTCGACCCTCTTGCGACTAAGCTGGGATACATGGATAAGGCCCTCGATGCCCTCCTCAAGCTCGACAAAGGCTCCAAAATCAGTAAGCCTCACGACCTTGACGGTGTAATCACCGTTTACCTGGAATTTTTCAGCTATATCTCTCCAGGGATCGTTCAGCTGTTTGAAACCAAGGCTTATTCTTTTTCCGGCCTCATCTATGCCAAGAATGCAAACCTCAATCTGCTGATTCCTGCGTAGGGCTTCCTTTGGATGGCGGATCCTCTGCCAACTGATATCACCGATATGTACAAGACCCTCTATACCCGGCTCGATCTCGACAAAAGCGCCAAACTCCGTGAGGTTAGTAACCCTTCCGGTTACCCTGTCACCCTCTTTGAACCTCGAAGAAGCCTCTTCCCAGGGATCGGGCTGGGTCTGCTTTATGCTCAGGGAGACCCGGTTGTTCTCCGGTTCTATTCCAATGATCTTTACATTTACCCGGTCGCCCTTGTTTACTATTTCTCTGGGTTTACTGTTCCTTCCCCATGAAAGTTCTGTGTTGTGTACCAGTCCATCCACAGGTCCTATGTTGACAAATGCCCCAAAGGAGGTTATCGAAGAGACCGTCCCTTCTACTACCTGCCCTATTTCGGCCTGCTTGTAGAAAGATTCCCTCTGTTCGTTCATTTCGCTCTCGAGGATGGCCCTTCGGGAAAGGACTACTCTTCTCTTCTTTCTGTCCCTTTCGATAACTTTGGCAGAAAAAGAATCCTCAACAAGACGGGAAGGGTTAACTCCCCGCCCCTCTTCGGCAAGATGCGATACCGGAATAAATCCCTCTATGCCGCAGCAGTCAACGATCAGCCCTCCCTTGACCTTTCTCAGGCCCCGGACTTCGATGAATTCGTCCTTTGAGAGACTTTCTTCCATCGCTTCCCATCGTTCGTCGAATTCGGTTCTCCACCTGCTGACCAGCAACTGGGATTCTTCTCCCTGCTTGATGGAGACGACCTGAACCCTTACCGTATCTCCCACAGACGGAGTCTCTTTTGATTCGACAAGGACCCGATGAGACCATTCATGCCTAGGCAGAAATCCCTCGCATTTGAAGCCTACGTCAACAAGCCAGCCTTCTTCAGCTGCCTCAACTACCGTACCTTCAACGGTCTTGCCACGATGGATCTGACCTACCTCGTATTGCTCCAGAAAGCTTTCCATTGTTTCAGCCGGATCATTAACCTCAGTTGATTCTGTTAATTCGGTTATTTCTGTTGGTTCAATAGTTCCGGAAGAAACATGCTCTTCTTCCAGCTGGTTTCTTTTCTCCTCAGTCATCTTCCCATTCATCCTCCCTGGCGCTCTTTGCAGACGCTAGTTTCGTTTCGAGTCTGTGGATCAGCCAGTCGGGAGTGCTTGCCCCGGCGGCGATCCCTATCGTTCTTTTATCCCTGAACCACCCGCTTTCCATCTCCCCCTCGTCTTCTATCCAGAGAACAGGGGTTCCGGCGTTTTCGCATATCTCGACAAGTTTAGCCGTATTTGCACTGTTTTTGCCACCTGTTACGATAATACCATCAACCTTGTCCGCCAGGGTCGCGACCGCATCCTGTCTTGAGGCTGTGGCACCACAGATAGTATTGAATACCCTCACCTCAGGGGTCCTTGCACAGACAAAAGAAACAAGAGAAGAGAGAGACTCCCTTCTCTGCGTCGTCTGGGATACTATGCCTATCCTCGACGCCCCGGTATTGCCCGCCGGTAATATGTCAAAAGGATCCACCACCGTAACGGGCCCTCGGGCAAACTCCCTGATGGCTCTGACTTCCGGATGTTCCTTGTCTCCGAGTATTATCACATGGTAACCCTCTTCGGCAAGTAAAGTTGCCCTTTCCTGGGCCTTTCTGACAAAAGGACAGGTCCCGTCGATGATGTCAGCTTCCTTTTGGGTAAGATGTTCCACAACCCTGTCGGAAACTCCGTGTGCACGAATAAAGACCACCCCGCCCTGGGGGATTTCGGATGGATCCTCCACTATCTCGAGGCCCATTGACCTCAGTCTCTCTATTTCGCGGGAGTTATGTATGGGACTACCCAGAGCATAAACCCTGCCGAACCTGGCCAGCGCTTCCTCAAGGGTGGATATGGCTCTTCTTACGCCAAAACAGAAACCTCTGGGCTCGGCAAACACCAGTTCCGTATTTCGGGGGATTACGAATGTCTTGTTCTCCAAAGACCTATCACTTTCCTCACTTGTTCTGTAATTCCTGAACCTGGGACATAATACCACAGGCTGGGGGAAAACCGGCGAAACCATGTCATCTGTCTCCTCGCGAAAGCCTTTGTGGAACGAATATCCCCTTCGAGAGCTTCCTTCAAGGACATTCGACCACCGTGGAAAGCCGCAAGTTCCCTGTAGCCAAAACCTCTCATGGAAGGAAGGTCTTCTCCGTAACCTCGGGCAAGGAGGTTTTCGACTTCTTCGGGATACCCCTTCAGGAACTGTTCCCTTACCCTTTTCTCGATGTTTGAATAAAGGGCCTCTCTTCCCGGGTACAGGCCTATATAAAAGGGCGAAAGACCGGTTTTCCTTTTCAGGGCCCTTTTGCGCCAGTAGGTCGGTTTTTTTCCTGTTTTGTCAATTATCGCAAGTGCCCGGATCACCCTGAAGGCATCGTTGGGGTGAACATGGGAGGCGTAGTCGGGGTCCTCTCTTTCAAGTCGCTGGTAAAGGAACTTTGCTTCTCCATCGCGCCAGCGCCCTTCGTATTCTTTCCTCACTTCCGGCCAGCTCTTCAGTTCGGCGGAGAGAATCCCCGAGAAAAGCGCTCGGTAATAAAAGGGTGTCCCCCCCACAAGGATCGGGGTTTTACCTCTTGAGACGATATCAACCACTATCCTTTTTGCTCCTTCGGCAAAATCGGCCGCAGAAAAATACCCGTCAGGATCCACAACATCTATCATGTGATGAGGTATCTCTGCTCTGGTATTCATCGAAACCTTGTCCGTCCCTACATCCATGAAACGAAAGACCTGGCGGGAATCTACGGAAATGATCTCTCCGTCAAGAGATCTCGCCAGTTCAAGGGAAAGGGCTGTTTTACCAGAGGCTGTCGGACCGATAACACATAGCAGTTCAGTATTCTCCGGTATCTTCACTTGCTTTCCCTCCCGAAGAGCCTGGCAAGATCCGACGATCCAAGTCTTGCCATTACGGGCCGACCATGGGGGCAGGCAAAGGGTTCCTGACATTCCAGAAGATCCGAGATCAGTTTAAGCGCCTCTTCGATCGCGATCCTCTCACCCAGTTTCACCGATGCCATACAGGCCTCGGATGCCATCGGGACCTTTCCATCCGGAAAACAGCCGGGTTTCTCGATTATCCCGGCCCACACACGAAGAGCCTCGACGGGATCCTTCGAGGAAACTGAGCCACATCCTTCCGGGAGCGCCTTGATGAAAAGTGTTCCATCCCTTTCTTCAAACCTGAAACCCGCACTTTCAAGCGAATCCCTTATTTCGGCTGCGCGCAGCGAAAGTGACGGAGGCACCTGTTCAGGAAAGGGAAGGCTCTGGGGGACAGCCTCCGACCTTGCCTTCAGGAATCTTTCATAATTGATCCTTTCGTGAGCGGCATGGGGATCTACAAGAACCAGATCTCCCTCACTTTCAAAAAGCAAGTAACCGGAGGATATCTGCCCAATAAAAGAATAACCTTTTCTTCCTGCTGCGACGCTTGTTTCACCGAAGGCATATGCCGGTGGTTCAGCTACCCTGGAAAAAAAGGATCCGTCATGATCCAGTGACCGGAGATCATTCCATTCTCCCTGGCGAAATGCAGTTTTCGTCTCAGTCACGGATGAAGTCTCAATGCTTATATTTCTCACGGAAAAGCCACCCAAAAGGCCCGCGACGACAGCCCTGGTTGTTTCAAAGAGCGGTATCGATGGATGGATCCTTACCTCCGCCTTGCCGGGATGGACATTTACATCAACCATTTCTCCAGGAGCCTTTATTGAAAAGAACCAGTTCCCGGCAACCCCCTCTCCGCAGGATGACAGGGCCGCAAGGATCGCCGGTTCACGAACGCGCCTTCCGTTTACGAAAATGATGACATCCTTTCGTCTTGAACCGGGAACAGGGGACCAGTAGGCCTCTATCTCCAGAACGCCTGCGGTTTCAGATCCGCTTCTGACATCTTCGGAACCCCACATTCTGCCCAGAACACGGACCCTTTCCCCATCTCCTTCGGTTGACCATATCTTTCGTCCTTCCGACTCGAGCACAAAGGCTATCTCCGGAAAAGCAGACGAATAATCCCTCACAACTGAAGCAACTTTCCTGAGTTCCGTCGCCGATCCCTTGAGAAACTTTCTTCTTGCGGGAAGATTGAAAAAAAGATCCCTTACCAGTATCCTGGTTCCTTCCATTGCGTCCACCTGAACATGGAGGTTTATTTCCCCTCCCTCGCAACGAATCATCGCGCCGTTTTTTAATCCCTTCCGGCAACTGTGCATCTCCATCCTGGAGACGGCACAGACACTTGCCAGGGCTTCGCCCCGAAACCCGAATGACAAAATTCCCGAAAGGTCTTCAAGAGTCGAGATCTTGCTCGTCGCGAATCGTTCAACCGCAAGGGGCATCTCCTCACCGGGGATACCGGTCCCATCATCCATGACCGAAATCAGGCTTTTTCCTCCGTTGGAAAGTATAACGGAGATCCTCGAGGCTTCAGCATCTATAGAATTCTCCAGCATCTCCTTGACGACCGAAGCTGGGTTCTCTATAACCTCTCCGGCGGCGATACGACTGGAAACATCTGCCGGCAGGTGTCTGATTGGCCTCATGTCTTCCCACGAACCCCCTTTGCCTTTTCCCTCAGTAAATATAGTCTTTCCAGTGCCGCGAAGGGCGTCATACTATCGGTATCCATTTCCGCAAGTTCATCAATTATCTCCTCCGCCGCACCTCCGAAAAGGGAGAGTTGCCCTGTTTCTTCTGTTTCTTCTGTTTTTTCTTCCGCCCCGTTTTCCATTGATGCTGCCTTTCTTTTTTCAAATCCTTCCAGGATCTTTCTGGATCTTTCAATAACCACTTCCGGGATACCTGCAAGACGGGCAACCTCTATTCCGTAGGACCTGTCCGCGGGAACCGGGTCAACCTTGTACAGGAAAATGACCCCGTTGTCCCTTTCCTCAACGGCCATACTCAGGTTCGTAACACCTGGAAGTGTCTCCGAAAGTGCGGTCAGTTCATGAAAGTGAGTCGCAAAAAGAACCTTTGGCCTTTTTTCCCCATGCTGTTGAAGATACTCCAGAACGGCCCAGGCTATGCTCATACCGTCATAGGTGGATGTCCCTCTCCCAACCTCGTCAAGAACGACAAGGCTTTTGGCGGTAACGTTGTTCAGGATATTTGCGGTCTCTATCATTTCGACCATGAAGGTGCTTCTTCCCCTGGCTATCTCATCTCTTGCGCCTATACGGGAGAATACTTTTTCAACTACCCCCAGCCTCGCGCTTCTCGCGGGAATAAAGCAACCGGCCTGGGCCATTATCACCAGAAGTGCTGCTGTTCTCAGATACGTTGACTTTCCCGCCATATTTGGCCCGGTGACTATGGCAATGCGGCTTTCCCCGGAGTCAAGGGAAATATCGTTCGGAGTAAAAACATCCCCGGCCATTCGGCTTTCAACGACAGGGTGTCTGGCTCCCTCAATGAATATCGAATCTCCATGATCGACAAAGGGCCTGCAGTATCTATTCATCAAAGCTATCTGGGCAAAAGCAGCGAAAACATCGATGGCCGCCATGGCAGAAGCCACGCGCCTTAGCCTGGAGGACTTTTCCACAATAAAACGGCAAACATCCCGAAAGACCTTTTCTTCGCGCCTTTCAAGTTCATCCGAAGCCGAGATCATCCTCTCCTCGAAGCTTTTCAGTTCTTCCGTCACGTACCGCTCACCCGATACAAGTGTCTGTTTCCTTACAAAAGAATCCGGAACCATCGAAGCAGAGGATCGAGGAACCTCGATGTAGTAGCCAAAAACCTTGTTATAGCCCGTCTTGAGGTTTTTAATACCCGTTTCTTTTTTTAGTTCCTCCACAAAATTGACAAGCCATTCGTTCTCACCTTTTTTCATCTTTCGGAGGGAATCTATATCCTCGTCAAAACCCTCCCTGATGAGTTCCCCTCCCGATGCGATGCGGGGGAGCTCATCCTTGAGGGACTTGTCCAGAAGATCGAAGAGCGATCCAACACCTTCGTCAAGTTCGAGCAGGTCCTGGATCCCGGCTTTTTCCAGAGCTGCCTTGAGCCGGGGAAGAATCCTCAGGTTTTCCCTGATCGTCAACGCATCCCTTGGCCCACCGCTGCCGAAGGCGAAACGGGAGATCGCCCTGTCAAGGTCGCCACAACCGGAAAGGGAACTTGTTATGGCTGCCCTGGATCCAGAGGCCTCCACAAGGGCTGATACCCTGTCCTGTCTTCGGGATATCTCCGCTGGATCAAGAAGGGGGTGCAATAACCATTCACGCAGTTTTCTCTTTCCTCCGGAGGTCCTGCACCTGTCAAGTGTCCCGACAAGAGATGCCCCTTCTTCCCCAACTATTTCAAGGTTCTCTATCGAGGACGGGTCTATCCTCATCGAGGACAGTTCTTCCATAGGGGAAAAAGCCAGCACTCCCTCAGGGGATCGGAACTGGGTCTCCTCTATGTAGGTATACAGGACACCAGCACAACCACATGCCTGATCCAGATCCTCAATGCCGAAACCGGCAAGGGTGGAAACGCCCATTCTCCTGCAGATCATCCTGGAAGCATCGACCGGGTTGAATTCCTCTTTCCTTCTCGGGGTAAAAACATACTCCCGGCCAAAAGGCATCAGACCCCTGGCTTGCTCATCAAAACCCTGAGGCGCGATTATTTCTTTGGGGCAAAAACCGGCGAGTTCCGCTTTCGCGGTCTCCCTTGACAAGGTTCCGGCACTGATTACTCCCGAAGCGCAGTTAAGAAGGGCAAGTGAAATATCGTTCCCCTGTGGGGCTACAGCCGCTATACGCCCCTCGGCAGAGGACTCTCCTGGAAGAAATGTACCGGGAGTGACTACCCTTACAACCTGCCGTTCAACCAGGTTCCTGCCGTCGGGTTCCGAAACCTGCTCACAGATGGCAACTTTTCTTCCAGAGGAAACAAGTTTTGCAAGATAGGACTCCACCGAATGGAAGGGTACCCCTGCCATGGGGATCTTCCTGGCAGGGTCCCTTGCGGTAAGAGCAATATCCAGAATGCTTGAGGCAATACTTGCGTCATCAAAAAACATCTCGTAAAAATCTCCCATGCGGAAGAAAAGGAGGCAATCGGGATACCTCTTCTTCCACTCAAAGTACTGCTCAAGCATGGGAGTCATTTTTATCTCTTCGGGCAGATTCACGTTCCTCTTCTCCTGTTGTCAAGATATCCCTGCAGCATTATCGTCGCGGCGACCTTGTCCACAACTTTTTTCCGGCCCTTTCTTGAAACGTCCCCCTCGAGCAGGCTCCGGGTAGCCGATGTTGTTGTGAATCTTTCATCCCAGGAAGTTATCTCCAGTTCACCAAATTCCGCCCTGAGCCTTTTGATGACGGAATCGACCCAGACCGCTTCGGGACCAAGACTTCCGTCGGTCCTGACTGGCAAACCTATTACCAGCGTCCCGACATTTCTTTCCTCGATCGTCTTTCTCAAGAGACCGATCCAGTCTTTTCCAGCATCAAGAACAGCGATCCCCTGGGCGAACGTTCCCAGGGGATCGCTTATTGCTACTCCAATCCTAACCTTTCCGATATCAAGCCCGAGAATTCTTTTCAATTTTTCTCCGCCAGAATTGAACGGACTGTTTCCGGAGTTTTTTTGATTGCCATGTCGATCCCTGAAGTATTTTTTACCCCTGCCTGGGCCATGTCGGGGCGGCCTCCGCCACCTCCACCAAGATCCCCGGAGATCTTTTTAACTATCTTTCCGCAATCGGCTCCACGGGAAACTGCCACTTTGTCAGCCATGGCAATGATCTGGGTGCTCTCTCCCGACACGGTAAATATAACAACCACGACACCTTCGGCCCTCTTCCTGATACTGTCCCCGACGCTTCGGGCAGTATCCGGTTCGATACCATCGTATCTCGCCGTGACGACAGATACGGGGCCGGCCTGGACCTTTTCCTCCAGAAGTTCATCGACTCTTGAAAGGGCTACCCTGGTTCTCAGCTTCACGGCTTCCGAATTCAGTGACCTGTTCTCTTCCAGCAGTTCGGAGACCTTCTGTCCAACCAGATCCGCCGGAACAGAAAGGATCGATTCCAGTCCCGAAAGATTTTCTGAAATTTTTCGGAAATAACCGAGACACGGCACGCCCGCCAGGGCTGTTATTCTTCTGACACCCGCACCGATACCTTCTTCCCTGATTATCCTGAAGGGGCCAATATCACCGGTCGCATCAACGTGGGTACCCCCGCATAGTTCCGTGCTGAATCCGGGAACTGAAACGACCCTTACCCTTTCCCCGTATTTTTCATCGAAAAGGGCCCTCGCGCCCATGGTCCTTGCACTTTCCATATCGGTTTCCATCACGTCCAGGGGAGTATTCATAAGAATCTGTTGGTTAACGATATCCTCGACCCTGTTTATCTCATCCCTGCTGACGGGCTTGATATGGGTAAAATCAAAACGCAGGAATTCGTCGGTAACAAGGGATCCAGCCTGGGCCACATGATCTCCCAGCACTCTCGAAAGAGCCTCGTGAAGAAGATGTGTTGCGGTATGGTGAGCCTTGATGCTTCTTCTCCTTATCGACTCCACGCAGGCCAGGACTTTCGCCCTTTCCTCTACAACCCCGGTGATTATCCTGGATCTGTGAACGACCAGATCGCCGGCAAACTTATGGGTATCAAGAACTTTCGCGTTGAAGCCTTTACCTTTTATTGTCCCCGTGTCACCTGACTGTCCACCGCCTTCACCGAAAAAAGGCGTTTCAGAGAGAACCAGCAGGACTTCTTCACCCTCGTCGGCTCTTTCTGATCTTTCTCCATCTCTGACCACTGCAATAACTTCTGTTTCAATGGTTTCCGAAACGTAACCTCTGAAATCCGTTGGCCCGTAATCTTCTCTGATCCTGTCAAATACCGTCCCCTGAAAACTTCCGGCATTAACCCGGGCTCCCGCCCGTGCCCTTTCTTTCTGTTTTTCCATCTCCACTGAAAAACCATCGCGGTCAACTGATATGCCGCTTTCCTGGCAAACTTCTTCCGTAAGTTCAAGGGGAAAACCGAAAGTGTCATACAGTTCGAAGGCAACCTCACCCGAAAGAACATTGCCTCCCGGTTTTCCCATGGCGTCTATTTCCGTCTCAAGAAGACGCAGTCCCTGTTCCAGGGTCCTGCCGAACCGCGCCTCTTCCAGACCCACTACCTGTTCAATAAGAGCGCGCTGGTCCCCAAGTTCCCTGTAGGGATCTCCCATTACATCCATAAGGACGGGGTAGAGGTCCATCAGGAAGGGTTTGCGGACACCGCAAAGTCTTCCAAACCGTACTGCCCTTCTGAGGATCCTTCTGAGAACGTAACCCCTGCCCTCATTCGAGGGAAGGATCCCGTCGGCGATCATAAAGGCCGTCGCCCGGAAATGATCAGAAATAACCCTGGCCGCCATGTCCCCTGCCTTGTCAGCGCCATACCGGATCCCGCAAATCTCGCAGGATCTGTCCACCAGGGGACGGAAAAGATCCGTTTCAAAATCCCCGGCCACCTGCTGGACAACTGATGAAAGTCTCTCAAGCCCCATGCCCGTATCGATATTCTGCCTTGGAAGGGGTTCAAGAGTCCCGTCCTCAAGCCGGTTATACTGCATGAATACAAGGTTCCAGACCTCCAGGTAGCGATCGCATTCACACCCGACTCCACAATCGGGTCTTCCACAGGAGAAGGAGGGACCCTGGTCGTAGATCAGTTCGGAACAGGGACCGCACGGCCCGACAGGGCCGACGGACCAGAAATTGTCTTCCTCACCCATTCTGTGTATGCGTTCGGAGGGAACTCCGATCTCGGAGTTCCAGATCACAAAGGCTTCTTCGTCATCCCGGAAAATTGTCGGGTAAAGCCTGTCAGGATCGAGCCCTACTTTTTCTGTAAGGAATTCCCAGGCAAAAGAAGCAGCCATGCTCTTGAAGTAATCACCGAAACTGAAGTTTCCAAGCATCTCAAAAAGGGTATGATGCCTCGCGGTCCTTCCGACATTGTCTATGTCGTTTGTCCGGACACACTTCTGGGCCGTAGTAGCCCTGTTGAAATCCGGCTTCCTTTTTCCCATAAAATAGGGCTTGAAAGGGACCATACCGGCTATAGTGAAAAGCAGCGTCGGGTCATCGGGTATCAACGGAAAACTTGGAAATCTTCTGTGTTCGTTCTCTTCAAAGAAGGAGAGGAATGTCTCCCTCAGTTCTTTTCCGCTTCTCCATTGCATTGGTGGTTTCTCCTTCGTTTTTAAGGGTGATTATATCATCAGGCAACAATGCCGGCCGCTCTGGCCAGTTCTATCCTGCATCGCGCCATCTGCTTCATCGTTTCTTCCTGTCCTTCATGATCAGGACGGTCTCTTCGATACAGCCATTTCCCGGCGACCATGGTACCGATAATGTCCCTGGAGGAACCGGCATATACCAGGAATCCGGCAATATTTTCCATATCCCATCCCTGGAATTGAGTACTGTCAAGATCTACCACAACAAGATCGGCCTGCCATCCTTCCCTGATGAGGCCGACATCATCAAATCCTGCGGCCCTTGCTCCTTCGAGCGTAGCCATCCTGAGAACTTCCTTTGCTGTAACAACCGTTGGATCTTTACTTTGCCCCTTGTGGATGAGCGTACAAAGCCGCATCTCTCCCCACATATCCAGCCTGTTGTTGCTGGCCGCCCCATCGGTACCCAGTGAAACGCAGACTCCTGATGAAAGCATCGACGGCAGGGGGGCAAAACCGCTGCCCAGTTTCATGTTGCTGGCAGGATTGTGCGCGATCGTTACAGAAGATTTTTCGAGAAGGGGCAAGTCTTCCTTCTCAATCCAGACTCCGTGAGCAAGGATGGTTTTGGGAGTACCGAGAAGACCCGAACTTTCCAGGTAGGAAAATGGCGAAAGGCCGAAGGTTTCCCTGATATAGGATATCTCCCATTCTGTCTCCAGAAAATGTGTATGAACCCCCGTTCCAAGAGAATTACCCTCTGCGGTCAGCCTTCTCATTGTTTCCATCGGAACCGTATAGGGAGCATGGGGCCCCAGAAAGACTCTTGTGAGACCCTTTCTGTCCCATTTCCGGTGAAGATCTATCCCTTCAAGGATCTTTTTCTCGTCGTCCCCGACAATTCCCCTGCAAAGGGAACAGCGCATTCCAGACTCATCGGCGGCCCTGGCCACCTCGTCCATCTCAAAGTACATGTCAGCAAAACAGGTTGTTCCCGTCGAAGCCATTTCCAGTATTGCTCCCCTGGATCCCCAATATACATGTTCCGGCGTTAGCCCCGCTTCAACGGGCCATATCCTTTTTTCCAGCCACTCTCTCAGGGGCAGTTCTTCACCGAAACCGCGAAGAAGGACCATTGCCGCATGGGTATGACTGTTGACGAAACCGGGCATGACCAGCATACCGCCGCGACCCTCAACAACCTCACAATCTTCGGGTACATAACCCGGGAAGCGCCCGGTCGACGAGATGACCCCGTCATGGACCATTACATCTCCCCTGGAAGCCGATCCATTCTCCGTGTCAAGAAAGATCACATCCCTGAAAAAGGTGTCCATAACCTTTATCACCTTCCTGGGCCCTGAAAAGAGGGGTTATTCCCTCCACTCCAGGAGATATTTTTCCTGCTCCGGTGTCAGTACTTCCAGTACCACTCCCTGGGCGGCAAGCCCTGTCCTGATAACGGCCTCGTCGATCTCTCGGGGGACATTGTAAACACCCGGTTTGCCCCCGTTTTTTCTTATGTGTATCGCGGATTCGAGTTGAAGAGCAAAACTGAGGTCCATTATTTCTATGGGGTGCCCATCCCCCGCGGCAAGGTTAACAAGCCTGCCGTCGGCAACCAGGTTAAGTCTTCGTCCATCTTTCATAAGGTATGTTCGAACATTGTCCCGAACATCCATGATCTCCTTCGAAAGTGACTCAAGCCCCTTCTTGTCGATCTCCACATCAAAATGTCCCGCATTGCCCATGATGGCCCCATCTTTCATATGGGCAAAATGCTCTTTCCTGATGACTCCATAGTTGCCCGTAAGCGTAAGGAATATATCCCCCTCCGTCGCTGCGCCTTTCATATCCATTACCTCGCAACCATCCATGAGCGCCTCGTATGCCCTGTGTGGATCGACTTCCACCACCACGACCCTTGCGCCAAGCCCCTTGGCTCGCATGGCAACTCCCCGGCCACACCACCCGTAACCGACTATTACACAAACCTTGCCCGCAATAACGACGTTGGTGGCTCTCATGAGTCCATCGAGGACCGATTGCCCCGTTCCGTACCTGTTGTCGAAAAGGTATTTGCTGAGGGCATCATTGACGGAGATCATGGGAAAGGCCAGTATATTTTCCCTTTCCATGGCTTTCAGCCTTTTAACGCCAGTGGTAGTCTCTTCGGACCCCCCAAATATTTCTCCAAGGGTTTCAGGTCGCTCTTCATGAACCATCACGACGAGATCGGCTCCGTCATCTATTATCACACCAGGTCTGTGATCCAGAACGGACCTGAGGTTTTCCCCGTATTCCTTCGCAGTCATTCCTCTCCTGCTGAAGACCCGCACACCCTCTTCCACAAGAGCGGCACAGACATCATCCTGGGTCGAAAGCGGGTTGCTTCCGGCGGCTGCCACCGTGGCTCCAAGTTTCTGAAGGGTAAGAAGCAGACACGCAGTCTTTGCTTCAAGGTGCAGACATGCTCCGACGGTGATTCCCGAAAGAGGCTGTTCGTCAAGATATTTCTTCTCCAGTTCCGAGAGAACAGCCATCCTCTGCCATGCCCATAATATTTTTTTCTTCCCTTCGGGAGCAAGGGAGGGGTCAGCGATCCTTGTTCTGTCCAATATTATTTCCTCCTCGTTGTTTAGAAAGGTCGTCATATATGCAAACTGAAAGGCGGCCTGAAAAGGCCCCTCTCGGTTATATGCGCGGTCACCAGGTCTGCTGGCGTGATATCAAAGGCGGGGTTCCAGACCCCGACCCCTTCGGGCAGTCTTATTCCGCCGGGCAGCAGCCTTATCTCTTCTTCTTTTCTTTCTTCTATGAGTATATCTTCCCCGGACTCGATGGAAGAGTCAATTGTGCTGGATGGCGCGGCGACATAAAAGGGGACCGAATGTTCTTTCGCGGCCACTGCAAGTCCGTAAGTCCCGATCTTGTTTGCAAAATCTCCGTTGGAAGCTATCCTGTCAGCACCGACGATGACCGCGTCGACGCCCCTGCTTTTCATCAGCCAGGCCGCCATTCCGTCACAGATGACCGTAACATCAAAACCATCCATCATGAGTTCCCATGCCGAAAGGCGGGAACCCTGAAAAAGAGGCCTTGTTTCATCCAGAAACACGGTTACATTCTTGCCTGCATCTCTTGCCGATCTCAACACCCCAAGGGCGGTTCCGTAACCCCCTGTAGCAAGGGCACCGGCATTGCAGTGGCTCAGGACCTTGCAACTGTCGGGAAGCAGGACCTGTCCGTTTTTGCCTATATTACGATTTGCCTCAATATCTTCCTCCAGGATCAGATCAGCCTCCTTCAGCAGAAGATCCCGAAGGTCTCCGGCCCCTGTCTTTTCACGGGCATATTTTTTCATTCTTTCAAGGGCCCAGAAAAGGTTGACCGCCGTAGGCCTCGTAGATGCCAGCCTGTCGGCTCCTTTCATCACACCCTCGATCCCCCCGGAGGCGGCGAGAACAAGACCGTAAGCCGCAGCTATTCCTATGGCTGGGGCCCCCCTGGTTTTCATGGATTCTATGCAACGTGCCACCTCTTCACAAGTTGCGCACTCCACATACCTTGTTTCATTCGGAATAAGGGTCTGGTCCAGGATCATGAGGCGCCCCGCTTTCCTGTCCCATCTGATCGACTCAGGAAGCACCCTTTTCAACTCCTTTCACTTAAGCGGCATCGTACCCTTGACTTCGGCCAAGAGACTGCCATCGCGGAAACGAACAACAATAGCCTCCCCCGGGGAAACCGAAAGGGCCGAAGATAGCATTTTCCCGTCTGGGCCAAGACATGACGCATACCCCCGGGAAAGGACCCTGAGGGGAGAAAGTGCATCAAGCGAGGACGCGGTTTTTTCAAGCTTGTGATTTGAGGTCGTCAGCTCCTTTGCTGTTGCGGCTGACATTTTTTCAAAGAGACGATCTACAAGGGATTCCGCGGGCAAAAGCGTGGATCTGTCCAGGGATTTTGCCATGGCGGCTCCGCATCGTTCAAGCTGGTCCGACCTCCTGCGAAGTGAAGATCCGGTCATAGTAACCAGAAGGTCCCTGTATCCCGCGATCTCTCCAAGGACTTGTCCCCTGCTGGGGAAAAGCGTCTCTGCGGCAGCCGAAGGGGTGGGAGCATCCTTGTCCGCGGCCAGATCAGAAAGGGTCCTGTCCGTCTGATGACCCAGGCCCGTGATAACGGGAAGAGAACAATTTCTCACAGCCCTGACTACATCCTCTTCGTCAAAGGGGTTCAGATCCTCCCTGCTGCCTCCGCCCCTGACAAGCATAACCACCTCTGCTCCATGGATTCGGCCAGCCCTCCTCAGCCCCTCGACGATCTCCGCTGGCGAACCGGTTCCCTGAACCGTCACTGGGACCACGACCAAATCGCACTGAGGGAACCTGCCGAGGGAAACCTTGAGAACATCCCTGACCGCGGCACCGGAAGAGGAGGTTACCACAGCAACTTTAAGGGGGTATTTGGGGAAGTTCCTTTTTTTAGCGGGTTCGAACAGACCTTCCAGCGAAAGCCTCTGGAAAAGTTCTTTTTTTGCCCTTGCCTGGGCCCCTTCTCCAACAGGGCGGATGTTCCTCGCATATACCTGATAGGTACCCCTGGGACCGTAAACTCCTGCCCTTCCCTCTAAAAGGACCTCGTCACCATTACGGGGCCATCTGGGGACTTTCCCGGCGTCAGAGCGAAACAGGACGCAGGAAACCCTCGATTCCTTACCCGTGAGTGAGAAATACACATGTCCGCTGGTATGCCGCTTGAGGTCGGCAAGTTCCCCCTTTACCTGAAGAAAGGAGAGCAACTCGTTCCTCTCGAAGAGAAGCGAAATATAACCCGTCAGTTCGTCAACAGAAACTATACCTGGCATTGCCTGTCGTTTTCGTTCCCGCAGGGCTCTATCTCCCTGACGATCTTGCCGAGGACTCCGTTGACGAATTTTCCCGATTCGTCGGTGCCGAAACGTTTGGCAAGTTCAACGGCTTCCGATATGGCAACCGGGACGGGGATCAGTTTCTCGACAAGGCTCTCGAATAATGCAAGTCTTATGGCTACCCTGTCGACCAGAACCATTCGCTCAGGCCTCCACCCGACGATACTTCTTCTGACCATTGCATCGATCTCGTTTCTTCGGGAATATACTCCCCTGATCAACCTTGAAGCATAGGATCCGACCTCTTCATCCTCGGACTCGAAAGGGAAAAGGCCTATCGCCTGGTCTGGATCACCGTTCTCCCGCATTTCGATCGAGTAAAGGATCTGAAGGGCTATCTCCCGTGATCTCCTGCGTTTTTGTGGAATTATAGCCTTCAATTAAGGATCTTCCCTCTCTCAGGCATTCTTTTCGAATAGGTCTCTTATTCTTTTTCTGATGTCGCTCCCCTTGTCAGTTGTAAAAAGTGCGGCAAGAAAAAACACAGACACCGAAAACAGCGTAGCAAGGAACGTACCCGAAATTCCCATTCTGAAAACAGCAAAGAATATCCATGCGGAACCGGCCCATAAAAACGGGTTTCGGAACAATCTCCTGGCAGAGACAAGATCTTTCGACGAAGGGTCACTCACCCACCCGGTCTGAACATCCCTTATTCCAAGCCCCGAGGCAAATTCCCTGATGCTGTTCTCGGACCGGTTCTTAATATCTGGATCTGTCTCCCGGTCAAGCACGAAACTGACGTTTAGAAGCTCCTTGTCACCGAGAAGGGATATCTCCGAACACTCCGCTCCGCCTGGATATCTGTCGTTGAAAGCCTTTCGAAGCCCCTCCCCGGATACCCACAGGTCTCCGTTCTCTCCTGATTTCCAGAAATAGAACATTTACATCACCTCATAATAATAAGGGGCCGGTCCCCCTGGAACCGGCCCCGGCTGAACCGGTATCAGTCCCCGGTTTCTGGAACCGGTGCCTTGGGAGTTTTGGGTTCCTGTGGCTTGGCCTTGGGTTTCTCCCGGGATTGCTCGTCCTCGAAATAAACTCCCTGAACATACACGTTTACGGCCTTGACATTGTATCCCGTAAACTGTTCAAGGGTCTTCTTGATCGATTCCTGCACATCCCATGCCACATCGGGGATCCTGAGGCCATATTTCGTCGTTATATAGGCTTCTACAACGACCGCGGGAACAGATTCTTCCTCGATAGAGATACGAACACCGCCGGAGGTCTTTTTCCCTAATCTGAGGTTGGCGACAAGACCCGGGCTCGCCGGCTGTACTCCGTTTACCTTCATCAATGCCTGGGTAGCGATCTGGGCAATGACTTCCTCTGCTATTCTTACGCTGCCCTCGCCCTCCAAAACCTCTCCGCCTGATTCAGGCTCAAGACCCTGTTCTTTTTTGGCTACGCTCATAACCTGTCTCCCTCCCTGCTTTATGGTGTCGAAATCGGAGCGGTTCAAACCTGGATCATAAAGCCGCATTCCGGGCACTGGATAGTCCCGTCATCTTCCAGATCGTCGGCACTGAAAAAGAACATGTGGCCACACTCAGGGCACTCCATGGATTCATAACCATCCTCCATGTCATCCTCTGAATATTCGCCTAAATCTCCCACAGAGGTCTCCAGCCGGTCCATATCATCCTCAAGCTGTTCACAGTAATCGGAAAGATCTTCAATGAACTCCTCATGTTCCTTGAGGATCTCGTCATGGTCGTCGATCTCCTCGGCCAGAGCCTCAAGGGCCTGAATGATACCCGCGTAAATCTTTTTCTCGGCTTCCCCCGACGGGCTCAGCCCTTCAAGAAGGCCGCTGAGAAAAGCGATCTTTTCCCTTGCTCCCATATCCTGAATCCTCCTTTTCAGCGCTTTGCCCGCTCTACGTATTCTCCCGTACGGGTGTCCACAATTATTACGTCTCCGGTCTCTACAAACATGGGAACGGAAAGGGTAAAACCTGTCTCGAGGGTTGCGGGTTTCCCGCTCCCGGAGACAGTGTCACCCTTGAAACCGGGACTTGTATCAACGATCCGGAGTTCGACGCTCTTGGGAAGTTCTATTCCCATTATCCGTCCCTCATAAATCTCGAGTTCAACCTCAAGGTTGTCCTTCAGGAACTGCGAAACTCCCGCCAGAGTGTCCTTGTGGATGTAAATCTGGTCATAGTTCTGCATATCCATAAAGACATAGTTCTCCCCATCCTGGTAAAGAAACTGGGCCGGCTTGTCCTCGAAGATAACCCTCTCTAGTCTTTCCCCGGAACGGAAGGAATGTTCCACTATAGATCCGCTCTCAAGATTTTTGAGTTTTGTCCGGACTATGGCTCCGCCTCTGCCCATCTTGTGGTGCTGGCAGTCTACGATCTCCCAGATACCATCCTGCCATATTATCTTCATTCCGGAATGAAAATTACTTGTATCAACCACCTGACCCATTCAAATAACCCTCCCGAGGCCCCTGCCCCTATCATTTCTTTGAGAACCCGCGCGGCAGGTTCGTATTGAGACTATCATTTTAACCGCCCCGGATACCATTGTTCAACTGCGTATGACGTATTCAGTTGAGTTTTACATCACTTCCGCTGATAGCGGATTCGGGAACATCAAGAATATAGGGCACAACTATCATAATAACCTCGGATTTGGTGACCGTTTTGGATCTCCCCTTGAAAATCTCCCCCAGCAGGGGGATCTCGGCCAGCACCGGTATTTTCCAGCTGCTCTCGGACTTGTTCTCGTTGAAAAGGCCGCCAACGACAAAGGGCTCTCCATCCCTTACCCTCACGTTGGTCTGAACCTCCCGGGTACTGGACTCGGGGTACTGGATCCCTCCCGGGCCGGTGGAGAGTTTTACGTCACCCGTTTTGATGCTAAGTTCCAGGGTCACTATGTCGGATCGACCCACCACGGGCGTGAACTCCAGCACCGGGCCTGCCTCAACATCGCCGTAGGTCGGGTTGCCGGCCTCGTCCTTGCCGGAAATGTACTTGACGTCCTGGACAAGTTTGATAGTTGCCTTCATTCCGTCCACAGTGGCGACCGAAGGGGTCGCGAGCATCTTGGCCTTGTCCTGACTTACAAGTACCTGCAGGCTGGCATCGAAAAACTTCAGCGCGTTGTCGGCAATGTTCGGAAAAGTTATGCTCTCGGGAATGTTGATATCCCTCTTTGTCCTGTCCGGGTCATAAATAACGTTCTCATGCCCTTCGTAATAACCAACTGTTCCTCCGGCGCTGCTGAAAGTGGCATACCAGCGTTCGTAAACAGCGTTGATCAGGCTCCTTACGTCATCCTGGCCGCTCTCGCTGACCTCGATTATCCTCGCCTGGAGAATAACCTGCCTTCCCGGATGATCTATCCTCTGGAGGACCGACGCCACCTCCTGGAGATGCTCCTCCGAGGCTGTGACGTAAACCGTCCTGAGCCGCTCGTCCACAACTATGTTCGATACCCCCGATATTCCCTGTAAAAGAGCGGGAATCTGTTTTGGGTCGGCATAGGCCACATGGAAGGATCTGGTCCGTTCCATGCCCATTGTTTTCGCAAGGTTTTCCTTCTTGCCGACGATTATGGATTTACCCATCATCGAATAGGAAATATCGTACATCCTCATGAGATACCCGAAAGCCTCACTCATCGGTACCTGGTCAAGGCTGAGCGTCACCGGGAGAGGAGGCACCGATGGATCGATGATCACGTTCATGTTCACCATTCCCGCCAGCATACGAAAAACATCCCGAAGATCGGTATCACGAAGTTCAAGGGTCACCGGGGTCGTCATTGCAAGGGGATCACCAGCAATGGGAGTCTTGACCGGAGACCGGGGTATGACTTCCTCTGCCTTATCCGGAGTTGCGAGATATACCGTCATGACAGGGGTCGGGGGATCTCCGACGGTTCTTCCGAGAACAAGTCTTCTGCTGGACCGTACCGTCATGTGCACCCCGTCGGACTCCTGCTTCAGCACAACGCTTCTCACAAGGGGCGTATTAAAGGCTTTTTCCCAGTAAGCCGAAGGCAGATAGGTCCCGCTCCAGAGAAGCACGAGGACATTGTCTCCTGTAGAAAGAATGTCCGGCGCGGGAAGAAGGTTCCCTGTAACCTCCATGACAGAGAGCCCGGAGCCTCCCTGCAGGAGGGTCACTCCCTGAATCGAAGGGAGTGAGGAAGCCAGCGTACCGGCGTTTTCCTGGCGCACATCCGCCCACGAACTGCCTGGGGCGGAAAGAATCTGTGACAGGAAGAGAAAAATGAAAGCGACCCGGGTGATCTTCATTGCCGGTCCACCGGAATATCGATCTTCTGTCCTGACCATGTGACCACCACCCTGTCGTTTGTTATAGAGACGACCTTCCCTCTGCCATCACCGAAGGAAGCACCTTTTTTAAGTATAACGCCATCACCGAAACCCTCGATATCCACCACCGCGGCGGCATCCTGACCTTTTATCATCACTGCCTTGACCCAGATCATGGGCGTGCCCGCACCTTCGAGGGCCGTTTCAGGAAGATAGTCACCCGCTCCGGGGGGCATGAAAGGCTTGCGCCCCACCGTCGACGCGAGTACCGCCAGTTGCGTGCTTCCGGTCCTTGCCGTCACGGCGTTCCTGAAGCCCTTTGCCGTCTCGTCAAGGCGGCGTATCTCGTCTCCCGTAGCCGCGTTTGCCGCAGGTGGGGGAACCTCGCTCCCCCTCATTGTGGAAAACATCTGGCTGAAAACAAGAGCGGACCAGATTGTACCGGAAACAAGGACCAGGGCCAGCATCCACTTTACAAAGCGGGGAAACCGGTCCCCCTCTGTAAGGTCTCTCCAGAGTTCCTGTGTTGAACCAAGCCAGGAGTCGGAAGAAGACATGCTCATGCCCCCCCTTCGGCAAGGACGGTCTCAAGAACCACTGTCCCCTTGACCATCCCCGGTTCATCCCTGGAAAGAGTTATTCCTATCATCCTGACTGCGGTACCCATTCTTCTCCAGTCGGCCATAACGTTAAGCACAGTGTAGTATGGCCCCACAAAATCGACCTGAACCGCGGAATTCCCCGACACCGCCTTGGCCGGTTTCATGCTGTTGACCTGTATGCCACCCTTGGACAGCTCCCTCTCTACCGACGAAAAAAAAGCCACCTCGTCCATCGGCAGTGTTATCCTGTACTCTCCTATCACGCCCAGAGTGGTCTTGTATGCCTGAAGAAGGCGAGTCTTGTTCTGGATGTCCAGTTCCAGTATCCTCTGCCTTGTCCGGAGTTCCTCTATCTGCTCTCTTTCACGGGTAACAATGCGGCTGAAAGCAGCCTGTCCCGCCAGAAAGGCCACGACAAGAAAAACCGAACCGGTAATCAGAACAACCCGTTTGCGCGGGAGGGAAAGTTTCATCACTCCTGCACCTCCCCGGAGGGTTCTTTATCAGGAGGAACCGTGGCAGATACAGACATTATGTCTTTGATCCTGCAATCCAGCGAGAACCTCACCGATGCTCCGCTATCCTGCCGTACCCGGCTGGTGACCGGAAATCCCACTGAGTCAATGACCGTGGCCTCCGACAGGGCCCTTCCAAAGGAGACAACATCGTTCTCCGTGAAGGCAAAACCGGACATCGAAACCCGGCCTGCCGAGATGTCCATTTTTTCAAGCCACACACCCTGGGGAAGAGCCTTTTCCAGCACGCTCAAAAACTCGATAGAGGGGAGCTCCTGTTGGAGAATGACGAGAGCTTTACCGTAATCCTGGACCTGACCTTGAAGTCTTCTCAGTTCGGCCGTCATTCTTCCGCCCTGCTCCTGCATCCTGTTTATATACTCCTGCAACTGGACCCTCTCGGTTCTGAGTGACCTTGAAAGAAAGAAGCCGTATACAAAGGAAGCCGAAGAGACACCAATGAAAAGAACAACTATAACAAGGGCCAGGATCCTGCCAATGTGGACAGGTGCCCTTTCGGTATCTATATAGTCCCGGGGCCTGAGATCAAGTTTTACTCTCATACAAGGTTCCTCACAGCGAGGCCTATGGATGATTCCCATCCAGTGGTCTTTTCGGGGGCACCCCTTATACCCCAGGAACTCCACGGGTCGGAGGGCACCACCGGTATGGAGGCTACCGATTCTATGGCATCCTTCAGGGACTGTTCATCTGCATAATCACCACCGAGAATTATCTCCTCGACTTTCATGTCCCTGAACTGGCTCCCCAGGTATGTAAATGTAGACGAGACTTCCCTTGCCACGGCAGCGAATGATTCTCCGGAACCCGCTGAGACTTCGCCACCTACCAGAAGGGTCCTATAGAGGATCCCGTTGTCGCCGTACCCAACAACGATCTGCGAACTGCTCCTGCCCACTGAAACGACCATGGAACCCTCGGAAGGACGGGGTATCATCCCCCGGGCACACCGGAAAAGCGCCACATTGACGGGCTCCACTGCCTCCGTCCTTATGCCCGCTCTTCTGGCGATATCCAGAAGAGACTGGACTATATGCAGCCTTGCTGCCGCGACGATGTATTTCTGGTTTTCCCTTTCGGCGTCGCCGGGAGTAGCTACAACTCCAAGGTCGAAGGTGGCCTCGGAATAGGGAAAGGGGAAATATTTGTCGAAATCCCACTTGAGGGCCTCCCTGGCGTCCTCGATCTCCATGGGGGGCATTTCTACAATACGAAGCAAAACATCCCTCGAGGGCATGCCTATGGTAACCGAGGGTGCCCAGGATCCCCCCAGGGTCTCCCGGATGCCAAAAAGGAGGGACTCAAGGGACTGGGTGTCGGAGATCATCTCCTGATCCACTGCCAACCCCTCGACAATCGATTCGGCACTTCTCGCGACGGAGAGGTCTCCCGGTTTTCCCTCTACCTCGACATATTTGATCGATCCAGTTGCAAGTGAAAGTCCCGCGGCAGAAAGCCGTTTGCCCAGAAGTCCGATCTTCCATCACCACCAAACCGCAAGCATGCTCCACCTTGCGTATACTGACACTATACCCCAGCAAAGGACGGAACTGCAAGGGTTAAATTTTTTTTAGTTACGTAACCGCCAGGAAGTCCGCAGAACAGAGAACCGGTAATGCGTGTCCTCGGAAGAGAAACCCCAGGCCGAGTTCCACCCTTCCGGCGCGGAAGGAGTAACCGCATCGTCATGTCGCTTGTTGCCCCTGGCCAGGACCGTCACCGTCAGGATCCCGGCATCGCTGTCCAGATCAAAATGGATCCCGGAGATACCCTGTACGCGCGGCTGGTAACCAGACCCGCTCCCCACGTCCACTGTCTGGAAAACGGGGTTGGTTCCCCCCGTAACTCTGGCTTCCATCGCACGAAGAGAGCAGAGGCTGTCATTCCGGACAAAGGCCGCCGTCTTTGTAGAAGACGCCGCGGTAGTTACGGTGAAGATCGCGCCATTGATGTCCATTATCTTCAGTGGGACCCCGGTGGCAGGAAGAACACACCAGCCCCTGGGGTCACCATTGTCCGTCGAAAAGGATCCCGATCCCGAAGTTCCGTCAAAGGTCAGGTCCGCCGTATTCCCGTCGGAGACGGTATTTTCGGAGAAACCTATGAGTCCGGAATCTGTGTTGACGGAATAAACGATCCTGACCGTATCATTCGGGTTGCTGGTAGTGACAGCGCTCACTGGGCCGTCCCAACCCGAAACAGTGGTAAGGCCGGCAAGGCTCTCCTGGAAATCGGAGGCCTCCGAGGGGATCCCTGTTCCCGACTGCAGAACGGGGTTAGCCAGTATTGTCATGACCATCTCCGCCCGCTGCGTCGCGGCGGTGTGTTCGTCGGTCTGCTCGAGGTTGAGGATAAAAGTAAAAAGGAAGGAGACCGCGGCGAGGAGGATAATGGCCCCGATAGCAATAGCGATAAGGATCTCGGCGAGGGTGAATCCTTTCCGTGCCCTGGTGGCCGCAAACCTAGTCATCGGATCTCACCAGCCTCTCCATGGCCGAAGTACGGTTCCCCGTCGCGGAACTCCACGAAACCTGGACCCTGACGATATCTTCCCCCGTCTCGGCCTCAGTCGTGGTGGTGATCACCCAGGAGAACTTTCCCTCGGTGCCGCTGCTGTCCAGGGTATCACCGGATTCGATCCTCTCCAGCAGGGACGAGGAAAGAAGGGCGGCGCGCTCATGGTCCGCAGTATGGACGAAGAGTTTCGTGGTGGCTATAGGGACAAGGGCAAGGGAAAGAACCGCCACCGCGAGAAGCACCAGCGCGATGAGTGTCTCGACAAGAGAAAAACCCTGCTTTCCTGAGCAGGAAAATTTATATGATCCGGGCATTTTACTATCCCCTACTACTGTATACATGGTCCTGGTTTAAAAAAAGGCCGGGCGAACCCGGCCTACAAAATACTAAAATCCTTAGTTTGTAACATTCATGGTTGCGACTTTCGTAGTTGCATTAACCGTAATTCCTGAATCAGCAGCCATTCCCTCAAGCCTTTCTATGAAACTTGCAGTCGTCGAAGTGGGAGTGAAAATTATCTGAACCGGGTCGGCTGCTGTAGAAATTGTGTACGCTCCAAGATCTGACGATGGAGTTCTGTCCAGATATGTAGCAAGATCTGCAATTGCATCTCCGGAAATCACAAAAGTGTCATTGTCAGCATAGTACATAAGCATGGCAGCCTTCAGAGTCCTCATGTCGCTTACAACTTTCGTCGCATTGGCCTTGTCGGTCCCCGATCCCATGACAAGAAGGAGAGAACCGGCAAGAATCCCGATGATCACGATCACTATCAGAAGTTCCACAAGGGTAAATCCGCGACTCTTGCGCTTTTTCATCCACTGTTTCATTTTTTGAACCTCCCCGAAAATGTATTGTCTTTCAAACCGACAAAACAGTAAAACCTAGATTGAAAGGATTATAGCATTGCCCCCCTTCTGTGTACAGATATAAACATAAAGTCTTTAACCTGGTATTCTCATTTTTACAGCATGGCCTGTATCGCGCCGACGATCGGCAGAAAAATGGCCGAAGCCACCAGGGCCACGATCCCTCCCACAAAAATAATAAGTATCGGCTCGATTATTGCCGTCAGACGTTTTATCTTTTCGTCCAGTTCCATCTCGAACCAGTCCGCGATCTTTGCCAGCATCTCCTCCAGCCGCCCTGTTTGCTCCCCCACGGTTATCATGTGGGCCACCATAAGAGGGAAAACCTTGCTTTTTGCGGCGGTCTCACCAAGTGCCTGGCCTCTTCGGGCGGATTCCCTCATTTTTTCGTAGGCATCCTGAACGACGTAATTTCCCGCCACTTCCGATGTCATCTCCAGGGACATCAGAATGGGGACCCCCGCCTCGACAAGGGCGGACAGGGTTCGGTTCGACCTGGCCATGATGGCCTTGTAAACTATGTCTCCCACGATGGGAAGCTTGAGTTTGACCCTGTCCATGTAGGGTTTCGTCGCCTTCATCCTGTTGAGGATGATGATCGTCGCGATAAATCCGATAAAGCCAAAGACCATTATGTACCACTTCTCCCCCATCCAGAGAGCAAAGTTAAAGATAAGGGTCGTAACCGTGGGAAGTTCTATCCCCATGGAGTTGAATACCCGGGCGAATCTGGGAACAATAAAGGTGACCAGAATGTATACGACCAGCAGCGAAAAGGACATGACCACAGCCGGGTAGCTGACGGCGGAGACTATCTTGCTCCGAAGGGCTTCCTGTTTCTCGAGAAAGACCGCCAGCCTTTCGAGGCTGGAGTCCAGGACGCCCCCCTCTTCCCCGGCTCTTACTATAGAAATCATTAGTACGTTGAAGACCTTCTGGGTCCTCATGGCCGCGCTAAGGGAAATACCGCTGTCTACAAGTCTCTTGACCTCTTTCACAGATGACGCAAGTCTGCGGTTGGTCGTCTGGGCCACAAGAATATCAAGGGCGCTTCCAAGATTGATACCGGCGGATATCATGGTGGCAAGTTGACGGAAAAGGACGGATTTGTCCTTCAGGGGAACCGTCCCTATCTTGCGCAGCCTTTCCATCAGGGGTTCTTTTTCTCCCCTGGCGGTACTCTCAAAGGACAGAGGGACAAGACCACGCTGACGCACCATTACCGCCGCCTGGTCAGGGCTGTCGGCAACCATGAATCCCGACACCGTCTCTCCCTTGGGGTTCCTGGCCTTGTACTTGAATCTCACGAAAATTCCCCCCGAAAATACAAAGAACCCCGCGCCAAGCCGCAGGGTCCTGCAGATTGCAACCCGGCTATCCTTCCACTCCAAAGGTTAGGACCCGTAGCTTTGCGTCACCGCCTTACAGCGGTTTTGCCCTTTATCAGGTTCAATAGCATAATATTAACACCGGAACATTGAAAAGTCACCTTCCACCGTCAGAAAGAGGACTCAAAGACCAGTCTTTCGAGGTCCTTGGGATCGTGGGCCCTTGCCTTAGCGGTATCAAAGGGTATGGCTCCTTCCCTTACCAGCCTCCCCAGATCTTGGTCCATGGTATGCATGCCGAAGGACGAACCCGTCTGCATTATGCTGACCATCTGGGAGACCTTGGCTTCCCTTATCAGGTTGCGTACGGCCGGTGTGGCGAACATAAGGTCCGTCGCAACGACCCTCCCTCCCCCGGGAGTGGGAATCAGTTGCTGGGTACATACTCCGATGAGCACCGTACTCAACTGCTGTCTTATCTGCTGTTGCTGGTGGGATGGGAAAACGTCTATGATCCTGTCGACGGTCTGGGCCGCGCTCTGTGTGTGCAGGGTGGCAAATACAAGGTGCCCCGTCTCGGCGGCAGTGACCGCCGCTGATATGGTTTCCAGATCCCGCATCTCTCCTATGAGGATGACGTCAGGGTCCTGCCTTAGAACCCTCTTGAGAGCCTCTGAGAAACTTCTCGTATCGGATCCGACCTCCCTCTGGTGGATTACAGCCATATCAGAGGTGTACATGTACTCTATCGGATCCTCTATAGTTACAATATGACAGGACCTTGTCATGTTGATCTCCTGTATCAGCGAGGCCAGGGTGGTGCTTTTACCGCTGCCCGTCGGCCCGGTAACCAAAAAAAGCCCCCTGTGTTTCTGGGTGACCTCCACTATGAGAGCAGGCAGTTTTAGGTCCGCTATGGTCTTTATCTTTGTCGGTATGGTCCTCAGGGCTACGCACAGATTCCCCCGCTCGTAGAAACAGTTCCCCCTGAAACGGGAAGTCTCTCCCGAGGGCCCGGTAAATGAAAAACTGAAGTCGATCTCGAGGTTCTCCTCGAAATCCTCGATCTGCTTTCTTGTCAAAACCTCTCCAACAACCGATCGAATGTCATCGTTGCTGGATATATCAAAACCGGACATGGTCACAAGATCTCCGTCGACCCTGAGCATCGGGCGAAGTCCGGCACCAAGGTGGATATCGGTCCCGTCCCTTCTGAGAGCTTCCGAAAGAATCTCCTGCAGCACCATGGCCATTTTCATTCCCCCTCAAGGTCCGGTATGATCAGTTCAAAGTGACCTGCAGAACCTCCTCAAGGCTTGTGATTCCTTCCTTGACTTTTCTCAGGCCGGATTCCCGAAGGGTTCTCATTCCACCGACCCGCGCCTCTTTCTCGATCTGATGCCCCGGGGCGCCTTCCAGGATGAGGTTCTGGATCTTCTCTTCAACCTTCATGATCTCGTAAATGCCGCTTCGACCCTTGTATCCTGTTCCCCTGCACGTTTCGCAACCCACAGGACGAAATGCCTTTGTTCCTCCGGGAAGGCCCACATCTTCGGCAACATTGTCGGGAAGAATATATTCCTGCTTGCAGTTGTCGCAAAGTTTTCTTACCAGCCTCTGTGCTATGACGGCAAGAAGGGATGAGGATACGAGAAATGGAGCTATGCCCATCTCACTGAGCCTTATAGAGGCACTGGGAGCATCATTGGTGTGAAGGGTGGAAAGGACCAGATGGCCTGTAAGGGCTGCCCTCACCGCAAGCTGGGCCGTCTCCATATCCCTTATCTCCCCGACCATGATCTTGTCGGGGTCCTGCCTCAGAATGGATCTCAATGCCTCGCTGAAGGTCAGTCCCGCCCTTTCGTTTACCTGTATCTGGTTTATCCCCGTCATGGTGTACTCCACGGGATCCTCAACGGTGATGATATTGACCTCCGGTTTGCTGAGACGTTCCAGAACAGAATAAAGGGTTGTCGATTTACCGCTGCCCGTCGGTCCTGTCACAAGAATTATGCCGTAGGGAGTTGAAATAATTTCGTCAACAACATCCCTGTCTTCCTGGTCCAGGCCAAGTTTTTCCAGACCCACCATGGCGTTGGACTGGTCAAGAAGCCTGAGAACGACCTTCTCCCCGTAAATGGTCGGAAGGGTCGATACTCGAAGATCAATATTCCTGTTCAGGGCCTTGATCATTATCCTGCCATCCTGGGGCCTTCTTTTTTCGGAAATATCTACGTTCGCCATGATTTTGATCCTTGATGAGACAGCGGGGTGGAGTTTTCGCGGAAAATCGATGGCATCGAAAAGAGATCCGTCAACACGATACCTGACCCGGGTGACCTTTTCAAAGGGCTCGATATGAATGTCCGATGCCATCTCCCTGACAGCCTGCTCCATAATGGAATTTACCAGTTTTACGACCGGAGCATCATCTGCGCTCGCGGTCTTGCCCTCACGATCAAGGTCCACGGCTCCCCCACTGGACTCGACAACCTCCACCATAGCGTCATCAAGGGATCCCTGGACCTGGTAAAATTTGTCAAGGTCACGGAATATCTCTGTGGGAGTAGCTATTCCGACCTCCACATCCATACCCGTAAGAATGCGGATCTCGTCAACGGCAAGAATGTTCAGTGGGTCTGCCATGGCGATCATGAGCCTGTTGTTGTCGAGGATCGCCAGTGGCACAAGTTCGAGACGTCTGGCCACATTTTCCGGAACAAGGCGCAAAGCCTCACCCATCGGCCGGTAGCGGGCAAGGGAGATCAGAGGTATCTTCAATTGCCTGCTCAGGACCTCGGCAAGCTGCCTCTCCGTAAGAAGCTTCCTGTTGACCAGGATCTCTCCCAGTCTCTTCCCGGATTTCTTCTGTTCGTCAAGGACAGACCGCAGATCCTCCTCGCCAAGATTGCCGGTCTGTACAAGCAGGTCTCCAAGCCTGAACTGATTCAGTTCGCTTGACTTATGCTCCTGCACATAACTCACCTCGGATTAGGCTCCAGTGTAGGTTTTTTGTCTCTGTTCCAATTAATATACTAGCTATGATACAGCAAAGGCAGTGAATCGTGAATCTAGAAGGCAAGGATGCAGGAGACGGGCATCAGGAGACTGGAAGGGCAAGGGCCTTAAATCCAACTGC